>OHTV01000258.1_pt1 | contig 31527 bp, 26 predicted proteins | sample 1579041 | NCBI WGS metagenome assembly OHTV01 (sample SAMEA3879583, study PRJEB24766) | human gut metagenome | biome: human-associated habitat; feature: feces | place: USA | collected 1985/1987
GCATTGACAAAAAGGCGGTCTCCCGCAGTGAGCCCGGCTTTGTCTGCCACCCCCTGGTCAGCCGGGAGGAGGTGCGGGAACAGGAGACGGACGCCCTGATCGACCGGATGTACGGCGGCTCCGCCGACCTGCTGAGTGACCGATACCTCTCTCCTCGAAGGTGAGTTGCGACGAAGGAGCAATCTCAAGGCACGCCAGTGCCGGCCGACCCGACAGGGCGTCTTTCGAAGTACGGACCTTCGCGTTCTTATAGAGGAGCTACTTGACACAATCTCGATAGATTATGTTATGCTGCGGATTAAATGCTCTGACGGTGATGTTGGCACAATGCAGCCCTGTCGGATTATCTCCCCTGTGGGGTTGGGGGCATTACAGGATGTGAGTCTGGGACCGCAAGGGAGCGGAGGTACGGAGCGGACTGGAGGTCACAGTCTCACATACCTTCTTTTTATTTAACTGCTCGATGGTGGCGGCTCCGCCGACATCATCGAGCATCATAGATCAAGCACGGTGAGTAGCCGGAGCACAGCGGAGGATACTGACCGCAGCTTACCTTGTTCCATGTAAGCGTAGGACGATAGTCCGTAGTGTGTGGGTTGGCTTGAGCAAGTCTGTAGCCGATTTGTCGGCAACAGTCTTGCTGCGCGTGGCAAATGAAAGTGGAAGTCACAGCGGGGCGATAGTCTCGATGCGGCTGAAACCAAGCTGAGTATCTGGAGCGCAGCGGAGGATACTGAGTTTGACCGCTCTGTTGATAATTGTTGCAATCAAATTAAACTATCTTCAAACGAATAGTCGTATATTTGAATTGAACCAAATTTAAAGTTTATATGAACAGTATGATAATTTGTAGCATAGTATTATTTATAATGATTGTCTTTGGAATTATTGACTATAAAAATGAGATTCATGATATAGAAAAGAATCAAAATGTTATTTCAAAATTCTTAGACGCAGCTGTCTCGCTAATAAACAAATGTGATTCGGGTGAATCGGCAGACAAAGAATATTTTGAGATAATGAGTGACTATAAGCAGGCCGATCGCATATTACGCGTTCATTGTGATCATCCTTCTCCTTATCATGTAGCGTACAATATTTCACGTAATGATTTGGATAGCTTATATAAAACTGTTTCCACTCTGAATCAAGAAGTAGTATCGACTCTGGCGGAGTTTGATTTGGATAGAAACGAGCTCGCCAAACAGAGGTGGAATGTATTCAATTATTTTTTTCGTGGAGTTGGATTCATACTACGGTTCGTATTTGGATATCCAATTAAAATGATAAAGCCATCCTTCGATTTTGAATCCAGAGGTTGGAATACCTTCTGCGTAATTATTGGTCTTATTGGTAGTTTAGCGTCTATTCTTTCAATTATTATCTAAATTTCTGCACATCTTCATTGACGGAAGATGCTTCTTTTCGGTCTAGTATAGATATTTTGCTAGTTTGTCTGCATGAGCCTGGCCTTTTGATGTGTAGGTATTCATGCTGGGCAGGGAAATTTACTATCGTCTGTTTCCGAAGGTATTGGCTTTAATTGATACGAGTATACAAGAATTATTGACATGGTCTTGTCTCCAGACGTTGGCTCTGCGTTATCGCTTGGAGAGTGTAATATCATCCAACCCTTGAACAAGGAGTCCCACATAAATAGCTATGCTATGGATTGGTGAAATTTGTACTCGAGTAATCGTCCATCAGGCGACTGTTTGATTGCGGAGATTCTGCCTCGACTATTGTCTATGAAGATTTATAATTGTTGCAATTATTTTGTTGCAGTTTGAATGATGCCATGATCTAAGAAAACAAATTATCGGCATAATACCTGTAGATCAGAGCTTTGCATGTCATTCGTCGGAACTTGACGGAGACGCAGAAATGCTCTTACAACGTCCTTAATTGTCGTTAGATTGAGCGTTATGGCGTTCGCTCTTGTGTTGCTTTCTTCTTTGAAGACCTTCTAGAAGTTCGTTATCGCATCAGTAATTTGAAACGAGGAATCATCATAATCCTTTTCAAATTCGTGCGAAAATATACTTCTGCTCAGTTTCTTTTTGTAAATTTGTAACGAAAATACCGGATTTACGGTAATTGAATATATATAAATTATTGATTACAAGTATGCCAAATAAATCTCATTTCAATAGCGGGCTCAGAACTATGGTTCAGCAAAGCCGTGACGGCATAGAACACAGCACTGCTATACATGTGAAAGAATTTGATAAGACTTATCATGCCGTTTACATACAGGATGCTGTCAAGTTTCTCAAGATGCTCCCAGACTCATCCGTGCAGTTGGTCTTAATAGATCCTCCCTACAACCTTGAGCTGGATAAGTGGGATGTGTTTCCGAACTATCTAGAATGGGCTAAGCAGTGGATTGATGAAATATATCGCGTATTGACTGATAACGGCAATTGCGTAATATTTGGTGGATTCCAATTTCAAGACTTGAAGCAGGGGGACCTTCTTGAAGTTTTACATTATGCGCGCCATAATACTAAGCTTAGACTTATTAATCTTATTATATGGTATTACAAAAACGGAATGAGCGCACATAGGTATTTTGCAAATAGGCACGAGGAAGCAATATGGCTTTCTAAAACGAAGAAATACTATTTTGATTTAGATTCTGTTAGAGTACCTTACGATGAGGAATCCAAAAAAGTTGCATTGAAAGATAAGCGTTTGATTCCTGAGAATATTGAGAAAGGTAAGAACCCCACAAACGTCTGGGAAATAGGCCGCTTAAATGGTAATTCAACAGAAAGAGTCGGTCATCCAACACAAAAACCCAAAGAGATAATACGACGTTTAGTTAAGTCTCTATCTTATGAGGGCTCAATAGTGTTAGACTTTTTTGCTGGGTCAGGAACTACGGGGAGTGTATGTATTGAGGAAAATCGCCACTCCATCATGGTAGATTCGGACGAATCTCTCAAAACATATTTTATGAAGCATCGAGAGCAGATGAATACCGTTTTTGCTAAACCATATGAGGTGCTTGAAGATGTGCCTATCGACGACTTCCTTAAAATGGTAAATCCTGATTATAAGACGAGATAGTAATGTTTTACCAATCCAACGATAATAAGTTTATTCTGTACAAAGGCGATTCTAAAAAGGTGTTACAACAACTTGATTCAAAGGTTGATGTGATATTTGCAGATCCACCTTACTTCCTTTCCAATGGCGGTAGCAAGATTCAAGGGAATTCGCTTGTGTCCGTTAACAAAGGGGACTGGGACAAGGCAAAGTCTCTTGAAGATATTGACGCATTTAATAAAGAGTGGATTGAAGCATGTAAGGCGGTTCTCAAAAATGATGGTACGATCTGGATTTGTGGGACATTTCACAACATATATTCAATTGAAAAATGTCTCAAAGATTCAGGGTTTCGTATAATCAATATAATCACATGGCAGAAATCTGATCCTACCCCAACATGGGGAGAACTACATTTCAACTTCTCCTCAGAGTATATCATCTGGGCAAGGAAGAATCCTAAAGCCAAGCATTACTTCAATTATAATCTCATGAAACAGATGAATGGTGGCGTTCTTATGCCTGATGTGTGGAAACTTCCTTCGGTAGGATTTTGGGAAAAGACGTGCGGAAAACATCCAACTCAGAAGCCATTAAGGTTATTATATCGTATCATAATGGCGTCTACTAGGCCTGGCGATACGATTCTTGATCCTTTTGCCGGAAGTTGCACTACAGGAATAGCGGCAAGTCTTTTTGATAGAGTGTTTATCGGAATAGATCAGAGCGAAGCCTTTTTAAAATTAGGTGTAAAGAGAAGGCAAGATATTGAGAATAAAGAGCGTTTCTTGCAAATGCAAAAACAGGTTGCCGAGAATCCTGAAGAAATTACAGTTGTCGTGAACTATGTACGCAAGGACACTAAAGAAAGAATGATTCAAACAGGCATCTGCTATTTGAGAGCCGGAGAATCAGCCGGTTCTATGTGTATTACTCCTGGATTTGAACGTATGGAGTACGTTCTTTTACATACAAATGGAGAAGATTGCCAATTATTTAAACTGAGGCAAAAGGGCGCCTTTCAGATATGGACGAAAGATACCCTTGAAAAGCATGGGTTCGCTCCATCACATGCGGAATATTATATCGTTCTGAAGTTTAACAACAAATCCTTACCCAACTTAAAACTTCAAGATGGGATAAAGGCAAAAATCAATTCATATTACGCCAGCGTCCGGCCATTAAGCGACATCGTCGACTATAACAACCAGACAGATAATAACCAATAATAACATATTCATTATGACAAAAAAGAACCAGTCAACAAGATTGACACAGCAACACAAAGAAAGTCAAGGCGTTGTTGGCATTTTTGGCAACGAAGCTAAAGAGCATGATAGCGAAGTCGGAAAGATTTCCAAGAAAGTTATAGCCGAGCTTAAGAAGGAATACCCTTATTTGACTTTTAGATATAGGAAAAGCATTGAGAAAAAAGAGATTAACGAAGCTCTTAAGAAAGTTGATGACTATCTTGGTCAGACACTCTTCGTTGAAAATGCTAGCATTATACCAGACGGGGGTATAATTGAGGTTCTTGATGACAATAAGGAATGGCGAGTTGTCCTAGTGTCCGAAGCTAAACATCAAGGAAAAGACATTGAGAACATCAAGAAAGGTGTTCTGGTAGGAAAGAACAATGACCAGGATTTAATGGCCGCTGGTAATGCTATCGAACGCTCCCACAAAAACATATCTGAAATTGCGAACTTCATGTTAGCAGAGTCGCACTTCCCTTACGTTTTATTTTTGGAAGGTTCGAATTTCTTAACAAAGACTCTGCGCATTAGACGTCCAGATGGAAGAGTAGTCACTCTCGAGTATAATTCAGGCATGCTGAATAGGCTCGACCGGTTGACTGCTGCTAACTACGGAATGCCTATAGATACCAATCTATGCAAGAACAAATTTGTGAAACATAAAGACAAAACAATCATGCTTCAGGCGGCTTCCATATATACACAAGGCGATGGCGGCAGTTGGAATGAAAATGAAATGCTTAAAGTCATGATTGAAGTCGCCAAGACATCTCTGCAGATACTTGGTAGCGACCTCTTTAAACAGTTAACAGAAAAAAGACTGTTCTAAGAAAGCCCATCTACTACACATTGAACATGCTGCGTTGCATCATTTATTTGCTGGGGAGTTATTACAGAATCAGAGTCTCAACGAGAACGACCGTTGGGGCTTTGAATCTATAAAACATTCACTATGCTTATTTCGTAGTCAATATCTTCAAAATCTACACCCACACCTCTCCATTCTCCACATCGTCCTTCACTGTATCCAGAACTTTCTCTGAATTGGAGATTCCCAGAATCTTGAGTTCCATGTCACTGAACTGGACGGAGTAGAATGAGTTGTCCTGCCAGGAGATAAGGACAGTGCCGTTGTAGATTGACGTGCTGACCTTGAAACCGAAACATTCATCGGAAAGAAATACGAATGAAGTGGCGCTCCAGCAAGCGAGCATCTGGGGATATGAAAGAAGCAGTTTAACGACCTGCTGTATCTGATTTGTCATAATTCTTTGGTTGTTTGCTGTCCTTTTGTCCCACGTCCCAAGCATTGGGACAGTGGGACAAAAGGACAGAAATTGGGTTTTACGGCTTATTGTCCCTGACTTTGGGACAAGGGACAGCCGTCGATTGGGATTAGTCCGAGTTCATCCATCATGATGGCGACATTGCCCTGATATTCAGGGGAAATGTACTGCGTAATCTGCAAAAAGTCTGGATTTCCTAGCGGTGTCCCATATTGGGACGATGGCGATGATGCGGTGGGACAGTCAGCTGAAGGAACGAGCGTACCGTCCCGGAGCTGAGCAATCAGTCTGTCTGCGATGTCGATGTGCGCTTCGCGTTCTTCCGGCGTGGCTGTTGATTCCAAATAGTCAGGCACTGTGATGCGAAGCGAACTGAGTTCTCCCGCCTTCTGCTTCCAGAGATCGTAGCCATCCACGTTGGGAAATGCGACGATAGTACGCTGGTGTAGGACGTTGAGTTTGTCTCCGAGCTGCGATTTGCCACCTGTGGCGAGCCAGACATATTCAGGCATTAGAGCAGAGCAAATTACAGCAGTCTTTTCTGATTCGACCAGCGCGATGGTGCGTCCGGGGCAATTGGGTAGCAGATGTTCTCCGAAGAGGCACTGAGTGAGTTCCCAATTCTGAGGAAGTCCGCCTTTGCGCTTCATAATAGAGTGTATCCATTTGACTTTGTCACCGATGTTCTCATCTTTGATTCGATGTCCTGTGGTGGCGTCGTATTTCATTACCTTGCCCGTGCGACAGTGACCGTGGATATCAATCTGGAATACTAGCGTTATAATGCCTATCTGTGCAAACGTGAATCCATATGTGTCCTTTATTAGCGGGTAAATGGACGTAAGCCTCCGGTAGTCAACTGAAGATACTCGCCTGCAGTTGATGCGGAAGACACCTGTTCCTTTGCATAACGTCTCTTGCCCTCAAAGAACTTCCATTTTGGAACGCCCCGTTCAGATAGCCTGGCCTTGTAGCTTACGCCATTGTCACTGCAGTACTTTACGATACTTGCCACTTCTTCTTTGGTCATCATGATCTTGCATGTTTTGGATGTCCAAAGTTCCTGATAATAATTCAGAAGTCTATGACGTGGGAGACCGGAGTCTTACATTCTTGCACTTGCCAAGAAAAAGTTCAACTCCGCCAAACGCTGCTTGTGAGTCACATTATGAGCAGAACAGTACTACTAAATTGATATGATCTCTTCTCTTGACATCATGACGATAATAATCTTTGATGCAAAGGTAGAGTTCCGAGGATGTCAGTTCAAGTCGTACTTCGTCAGAAAACGAAAGTAGGAAGAAAACTACTTCGTTTTCCTCCTACTCGATAGCGCGAAACTAAATCGTATTACCCAAGATTCTCATCGTCTTCAATTATCCCGATTGTGTTTGATGCTTGCGCAATAAGATGCTTCTGTGTGTCCCTGTCAGTAGTCGTATAAATACCTCTAAAAAGTTGGAAGATATTATGAGCTCGTCTCATATTCTTCAATTGAGGTAACTGTCCGTCATTCCAAAGAGGATGTATTAGATATGAATCAGCGGATATAGGGAATCCGCCGATTTTCTCGGAAATAGTATAATAATTTCCCACCTTTTTCATAGATAGATTACTATTTGCCATTTGTGTAGATGAAACAATCTCCTTCATAAGATCTTCAAGATCACCATATGGGGTTTTTGACATATCACTAAATCCCATATTATAAGAAGAATCCAGCATTAATTGGATCAAATCCATTCCCAATCTCCAGTCAAGAATATGATGAAGGCCTTGGTTATCATAGCTTTTTAGACAGTTGTGGCAAGCCGTTTTACAAACGCTCTTATGCTTATACAGCGCTTTAATAAAAGGACTTTGAGGATCGGGAGAAACGATATCTTCCATGATCTCTAGCAAGTGACTCTTGCCATTTGCACCAATTGAACACAACATTCGAATAAAGCCTGCCCCATTATCCAAAGAGTCACTCAGATAAACTACGGGCTTTCCATTATGACTCTGAACACTAATTTCTATTTCAGATGGCTCGATATCTATTTCGTCAGCAAAATAACGCTGGATTAGAGTTGCCGCAGAATAAAAGGCCGCCATAATAGCAGAAACATTCCCTGTGTTTAGATCTAAGTTGACAGCGGAATTGAAATTAAATACGGATAGCCTTAAGACCTCAGTGACTTTATTCGCGCCCAAAGCCACTTTATACTCATTATCTGAAATATGCCAAGTGTTCTTTTTCCCAGACTGACCGTCTCTATCTGGACCCCAGTCTATGCTCTTATATCTAACATCGAGATATTGAGGAGCATAGGCTAAAAGATCCTCGGTGTAATCTGCGTTGTTTACCTTTATGTTACCTTGATAGAAATCGGGATCAATGGTTCTATTCCCAGATGACCGATATGCGCGTACAATAGGGAACATTTTCCCATTATTATCATTAATATGCCATACTACGGTTTTATTTCTATCATCACAATTCCACAACTTACAGTCGGTATTAGCAAAGGAAGCATCATAATAGTTTGTTGATTCATTTACATACACTCTTGATTGTGAGAATGAATGGCGGCTATCTGTGTTCTCTTTTATCTTTCCCGTATTCCCGCGGACTATTCCTGTCCTGAAAGCTTTAGGAATGACGAGTAGCGTTTCTCGATCATTATTTGGATCAACTGACTTTTTTTCAATCTTCTGAATATCTGAGTTTACATCATATGTAAGACATCTATTATACTCGAGAGGGTCAAGATCATTTCTTGTTGTAGAAAATACATTTGGATTCTTTCTGACACTCTCCAATGAATCTACTCTACTAGGTACGGTTAACCCTACGGAACGATAAAAACCAGAATCTTTTGTTTTAATCGCACCTGGTGCAAATTCAGTAATAGACTGCTCAAGTGAACGACCAATAGTGCGGAATTCAGTGTCATTGTTTTTTGTGCCATGAATTAGTTCGCGCATAGTAGTAGGCATGCCGTAAAGAGGCAGCAAGCCATATTCCGCCATTGCCTGAGCTAAACCCTGGACATTAGTAGAGTCTGTTGCTGAATCAATTTGTAGCAGTAGATCTTTTTGGAACCAATTGATTAAGTCTATTTGGTATTGAGAGCCAGATAAACCAAACTGCTTGATATATATATCGGTAATAGTTTGTATCTTGCTCTCATTGAGGGTGATCCAATTATTCAGAGCTGCACGCGTTGTAGGCCAATCTGACACTTTTCCAAATTGTCCATGCGTGTCGCCTTCTACGATATAGCCGTCTTTTGGTGCGCCTTTTCGTATATCAGAAAAAGCATACATCAAAACATGCTTAAGAATAACTCTTTTTATTATTGAAAGATTGGTAGCTCCGTTGTGTATGGGATTTACAGACAATGTTGGATCTTTAGGTTTACCACCTGTAATCTCGTCCAATGCATATTTATAAAGGTAAGTATTTACGACATTACCCTAAATAATTTATCAATGTCGCTCAAAACATTAGGTTTGGGCGATTTTTTATTTCAACTTGTTATAAGTAAGAAAGTGGAGAAAAGATGAAAGAGACTTACTTATTTAACACAGATGAATTTTGTAGATATGTTCGTCAAGAGCTACTACTGCTATACTTCCCAAGGTTGGCAAGTAGTGGCGTTATTTAAGCGAATCTACATCTAATTAAGGTCTTTCATCTTTTCTCCACTTTATACACATAAACACTTTTTAGCAAGGAATTTTCTTGCCAGAGTTATACATAGTGAGAACTATAAACTTTGGTAAGATGAATACAAGTAAATTCAACTCCTTATTTGACTTTTTGCAAGCCTTTCCTACCGAAGAAAGTTGCATCAAGTATTTAGAGTCGATGCGCTGGAAGGATGGTATTCCAGTATCGCCTTATGACCCATCTTCAAAGGTATATAACCGTGGGGACGGAAAATACCGATGTAAGAATACGGGCAAGAATTTTAATGTTCGCATAGGAACTATGTTTGAAGGCTCTAAATTGCCTTTAAGAAAGTGGTTTGTCGCTATTTATGAAATTACATCACGCAAAAAAGGCATATCGTCCATTGAGTTGTCTAAAAGAATATCTGTAACCTATAAAACTGCGTGGTTTATGAATCAGCGCATTCGAGAGTGCTTTGGTCTTGTAATGGAGGAGAAACTTGACGGAGAAGTCGAACTTGATGAAACTTTTGTAGGTGGTAAAAATAAGAATCGCCACTATAATAAGAAAGTTAGGAATAGTCAAGGTCGTAGTTTCAAAGACAAAGTTCCCGTTATGGGTATGCTCGAAAGAAATGGCAAAATTGTTTGTAAAGTTGTACGAGATACATCTTACAAATCATTAACAATTCCTATTCTGCGAACAGTTAAAAGAACGGCAAAGTTATTTTCTGATGAGTGGTGTGGATACAAAACTGTGAGCAAATTGTACGAGCATTATGTCGTAGACCATGGTCGTGGACAATATGTAGATGAGGACGCTTACACGAATAATATCGAAGGATTTTGGAGTATTCTGAAGCGTGGTTTAACAGGAATATATAACCATACGAGCAAGAAACACCTTCAAAGATATGTTAATGAGTTTTGTTTCCGCTTTAACACGAAGAGCTTTGATGATGTTTCTCGATTTAATTTGTTACTTTGCAACTCGAATTATCGTATAACCTTTCAAAGCCTTACAAAATGAGTACTAAGAAACAACTAACAATTGAAGAGATGAAAAAGGCTATGACTATTGAAATTCTGCCTGCAAATGATTTGAAAAAGCCTGCAGAAATTCCCGTAGATTTTACAACCCTTATACAAAAGGCTATAAAATTCGATATACGAAAGCAAAAGAAAGGCAAGAAATAAATCCTGCCTTTAATTAGGTTTGTTTTTGCTATTGATGAACTCGACCATTACACCAGTATCTAACCAAGATACTCGGCAGATTATATCTCCTTTCTTATAGCGACTATAAGGGATTGTAAATGTATGCTCTTTATAACTACCGCTTTCAAGAAGTGTATATGAAGCATTTTGCAAACTATTTCGTATCTCTGAATGATTGACCTTATTGCAAACGAAACTGATTAAGAATATTCGTCTATCCTGCTTGCTCATTGCTTCAATAGTACAGAGGATAGGAGCGGAAGCGTTTTGACCATTAGATGCTGTAATTCGCAAATCGGGGTCAATTCCCAACAATTCTTCTATCGGCTCTATTACAAATCCACTTGAAGTTAGAATCGTTTTTGATTTCTCCATATTATTAGTAGTGGCTAAATCATTTCCTACTCGGATAACATTTTGAGAAAATGCTGTAAAACAAGAGAAGGCACAGACAAGAAATAGAAATACTCTTTTCATAACATAATAAGTGTTAATTCGTCCTCCCGACAGCCTATGGAGATTTAATATTGTTGTAAAAAGAAAGTGGACTGCCATCCTTGCATTCTTGTAGGTATCGCCAAACACCTGAATACACGCACGGATAAGCAGCCCACTATGTGAGCTGTTCCGTACCTCGTGTATTCATTGTTTAATTTGGCGATTTTACAAGAAATGAGGCACCTTCTTTGTTATGTACTTTGTCTCGAAAGACGATACAAAGATAGTGATTATAATCTAATTAGATTCAAATCTCAATAATTATTTGTCAATATGGTTGATTATTAAGTGTATCTTTGTTTTATAAACTTGTAAGGAATAAATACGCAAAAGGGAATATCTATCAAAGTTATTCCCTTTAATGACGAAAATTAGATTATGAATTTAGGGTAATGTCGTAAATACTCACCTTAAAATTTTGCGGACGGAATCTTTCGGTGACGCAAATTGCCCATTTGCTTCGGGCGACAGCAAGCAATGATTCTCTAATAAGACAGATATATGAGAAACAACAACCACACCAATTTCATGACCACCACTTCCGTAGTTGTTCCTGACACAACTCGTTCCATAAGAGCCATCATGGCAGCCGCTCAGAAAAGCTGTCTGATCTTGGCCAGCAAGGGCTCCAGGTGGATGAGTGAGGACGATTTGGAGGATCTGTTTCAGGACACTGTCTTGAAAGCAGTGAAGTACTGGAATTCATACAGTCCCGCCAAGTCCAAACTCAGCGCTTGGGTGAACGGGATTGCAGTGAACTGCTACAAGGATGCGTTGAAGAAGGAAATGAGGCGGAGGGCCGTTTTCATTCCGCTTGAAACCACTAATGAGGAGGGTGATGTGTACATTGATCCTGCTATTGAGGCTTCAGCTTGCGGATGTGAGACTTGCTGTGAGGTCGAGTCGAACGAGGCTCTCGACCATATTCGGGAGGCTGTGGATTCCGTTTCGGGAAAGCCTGGTGATATGCTGAGGCTTAACCTTAAGGAGGATTTGTCGACACGTGAGATGGCCGACCTCACAGGGTGCTCTTCCGGTGTGGTTTCTACAAGTCTGAGCAGAGGGCGCGCAGCCGTCAGAGCGAGGCTTGGGGACGATTTCCTTCGGGAATATGGTCATGTTGCGTAAGCGACTTCTGCTTGAACGCCATCGGAGTGACGAATTCCGGTGGCGTTTTCTTATGTCGTCATTTGAAATCCTGGCCGCGGCAAACTCCCCAAGAAAGCGACTCATGGACTTGCCAGATGGACATCAAGGAAGAAGCGCGCATCCGTACAAGATTGCTTTGTCCTTCCGGCGAACCAATCTCCGTGGAACAGCAGGATAAACTGATGGCCCGCAACCGTGTCACCTATCTCGAAAAAGTGAAAGAATCTTGACGGTCCGTGTTCCGTCATTTCACAGATATTCCGCAAAATTTTATAACTTTGGCGCGTCATAACTGCAAAACTATAGATTTTTTTATGAAACGAACACGGATTTGCCGTTTCTTGGCAGTCCTGACGATGATTTCGTCAAACCATTTTTCTGCGTTTTCAGCAGGACTTTCAGACTCATTCAAAAAGAACATTGTACTGGATTCAGTATCGGTCACGGGGGCGAGAGTGCCTATGGCATTGGGCAAGAGCACACGAATCGTGACATTGCTGGACAGCACGGCGGTAGCGTCCCTGCCGGTGGTAAGTGTCAATGACGTGCTCAAATATGTGGCAGGCATCGACGTGCGGCAGCGGGGCGACATGGGCGCGCAGACGGATATTTCCATGCGCGGCGGTACGAGCGACCAGGTGGCTGTCTTCCTTAACGGCATCAATATCTGCGACCCGCAGACAGGCCACAATGCAGTAGATTTCCCTTTTGATGTCAATGACATTGACCATATCGAGGTCCTTTCCGGGCCGGCAGGCGTGGCTTACGGTTCGTCTTCCCTTGTCGGGGCCATCAACATTGTCACGAAAAAGCCTGTGGGAAAGGAAGTTGCGGCGTATGTCGAAGGCGGCTCCTATGGCTATTTCAATGGCGGAGCACGTCTGGGCATCGTCACGGGAAAAGTCACAAACCAGATTTCAGCAAGTTATCTGCGCTCAGACGGTTTCAGCCGCAATGCTGACGGGGGCCTGAATACCGACTATGAGACGGTCAAGGCTTATTATCAGGGCGGTTTCACTTCTGCAAAGGCGGATGTGGACTGGTTTACCGGCATAAGTCTGCGCGATTTCGGCTCCAATACATTCTACAGCGCCAAGTTCGACAACCAGTTCGAGCATACGTTCAAGTCTTTCGTGGCTGTCAAGGCCCAGACAAAGGGTTTTGTGAAACTCAGGCCTGAATTCTACTGGAACCGTGGTCAGGACAGGTTCGAACTTGTACGCGGCGATGAATCCAAAGTTCAGTTCAACTATCACCGTACCAGTGTTTTAGGTGGCGGATTGACGGCCTGGATAGAGACCGTGGCAGGCAAGACCGCGCTCGGTGCCGATGTCCGAGATGAAGACATTATCAGTACCAATCTTGGTGAGGATCTCGAGTCTGTCAAGAAAGTAGGGAAGGCCGAGTACAAGAAAGGGCTCAGGCGCACGAATTACAGTATCTATCTCGAACACAGTTACGAATACCGCAATCTGGCGGCTACGGCAGGTGTGGCGGCGGTGAAGAATACCGGAAATGACGAGACTTTCAAGTTCTATCCGGGATTGAATCTGAGTTACCGCTTTTTGGGCGACTGGAAGGTGTATGCATCGTATAACTCTTCATTGAGAATGCCTACTTTTACGGAACTGTATTATTCCGTGGGCGGACATCAGGCCGACAAGAATCTGAAGGCAGAGAAAATGCAGTCTGTGGAAGGCGGTCTGAAATTCTCGAGGCCGTGGCTAAATGCCGTTCTGACAGTGTATTACAATATGGGACGCAATATGATTGACTGGACCAAGGACTTGTCGGAAGGGGTAAATGCAGAGTGGCGTTCTGGCAATTATACCAGGGTCAATGCCTTCGGTCAGGAGCTTTCCGCAAGGGTGGATTTTCCGGCATTGCTTGTCCGTGATGATTTCTTCCTGAAAAATCTGGATGTCGCGTTCAGCCACATTGACCAGGACAAGAAACTTGGAGCGGATGTGCAGTCTAAATATGCATTGGAATACCTTAAATATAAGGTGGTTGTGAAGGCCGGTTTCCATATCTGGAAGGGCTTGTGCGCAGATGCTTCGTGGAGATGGCAGGACAGGGAAGGCAACTATGAACTCTTCGAGAACAAGGTCTCCAAGGGAATGGTGCCGTATCGTCCATATTCATTGGTCGATGCACGTGTGTCATGGAGCGAGGTGCGTCGAGGAATTTCCTATAATATATACGCTGAGGTGAACAATGTGCTGAACCACAAGTATTTCGACTATGGCAATGTGCCTCAGCCGGGTATAATCGCCAAGGCTGGACTTGTAGTGGGCTTCGGCCGCAGATAATGAACGAAATGGAACTGACTATTCCTACTACGCGGGGAGATATCTTCGCCATATATACAGAGGGAGACGCTTCTGAATCAATGTGCCCGGATGACGACTCCGGGCGTGGACCGAAGCCGTTGGTGATACTGTGCCACGGACTGATGATGAACTGCAGGCAGAATCCGATTATGGGGTTTGCCTCCAGTCTCAACAAGGCCGGATATGATACGCTGCGTTTCGATTTCCGTGGAAGCGGATTCAGCAGCGGTGATATCACTGAAATGACTCCGCTTACGGAAGTGGATGACTTGAAGGATGTTGTCGCACACTACAAGGACAGACGTATCGTGCTCTGCGGCCATTCGTTGGGCGGTCTGGTTACATTGATGACGGCTGCCGAGGACCCGTCAATTTCAGCATTGGTCCTGTTGGCCCCGGCAGTGAACATTGAACTTGATTCCAGGGCAGGGCGTGTCGCCATCGAGACTTTCGATCCTGTCAATATCCCGGAATTTGTGGAAGTCTGGGGTTCAAGGCTTTCGAGGTCTTACTTCACCACTGCGCAGAATTTGGGGATATTTGAAAGAATAGCCAAGTACAAGGGTCCTGTCTGTATCCTGATGGGCGAAAGGGACAGGATCGTGGAGCTGAATCTTTCCGAAAAACTGCAGGAAGCATTGCCGCAGGCTCAGATTCATGTCATTCCTCATGCCGACCATCTGTTTTCCAGAGGAATCCGTCTGAAGGCTGCAGTTGTTGCTGTGGATTTCCTGCGCAATATTTAAGGGCCCATTTATACGTTTTAGGCGGAAAATAGTTAAATTAGCAGTTTGTCAGCGGTGTGCTGGCAAGACCTATTATTAATTTAATAATCAAGATATGGTAAGATTTGTCCAGGAGCCGGCAAGAGACATTCCGGTGAAAGATGAGGTAGATATTCTGGTTGTCGGCGGAGGCCCTTCCGGAATTATGGCAGCAAGGGCTGCTGCCGGTAAAGGGTTGAAAGTCATGCTTATAGAAAGCAGGGGATATGTAGGTGGCAATCTCACCATCGGTCTTCCGATTCTGGGTTTCCTCGGAAGGAAGGGAAATCAGGTAGTCGAAGGCCTGCCCCAGATGCTTATCGACAGATTGCGCGCGAAGGGCAAGGCGTCTGAACATAAGCCTTGCAAGAATCACGTCAGTCTTACCATCATTGACTCGGAAGAGGTAAAGGATGTGGCACTCGGAATGCTCGAGGAAGTAGGCGTGAAAATTCTGTTCTACGTTTTCTGCTCAGATGTCATCAAGGAGGGCAATGAGGTGAAGGGCGTGATAGTCGAGAGCAAGGAAGGCCGTGAAGCGATTCTTGCGAAAACCGTCATTGACTGTACCGGTGACGCAGACGTGGCTTACCGTGCAGGCGTGGAATGTCACAAGGGCGACAAGGACGGCGGAATGCAGCCTCCTACACTCATGTTCTGCATGAGAGGTGTCAATGTCCCTGAACTCCGTGATGCCATCGTGAACCACCACGAGGAGTATGATATGGACGTGATGCCGCCTGAGCAGTTCAAGGAAGGGCCGTTCATCGTGGTCGGTTTCAGAAACAAGATCAATGAAGCCCGCGAAAAAGGATATTCGATTCCTGTAGCGAGGACCATCCTCATTACCGGACTTGCGGATGATGAGATCTGGGTCAATATGTCCAGAGTCTGCGGTGTGGACTCCACGAAACCGGAAAGCTACACCAACGGTGAAATCACTGCTCGTACGCAGAATGATGAAATCGAAAGATATCTGCGTGACTTCATACCGGGATTTGAACATGCCTGGAGAGACAAGGTCGCTTCATTTATGGGAATACGCGAAAGCCGTGTGATAAAAGGCAAATATGTGCTGACTGCGGATGATATCCTTTCCTGCCGCAAATTCGAGGACTCGATAGGTGTGGCAAGTTATCCTGTAGATATCCATCACAGCCACGGAGACGACTGCACTATGATGTGGTGTCCGGACTGTTACGACCTCCCGTATCGTATGCTCGTGCCGGAAAATGTTGAGAATCTGCTTGTTGCGGGACGTTGTGCATCGATGACGCATGAGGCTATGGCTTCAGCCCGCGTGATGTCCACCTGTATGGTGATGGGCGAGGGCGCAGGAAGAGCTGCCCGAATCGCAATCGAGGAAGGTGTGCCTGTTTCCAAGGTCAATGTGGAAGAAGTCCGGAAGGACCTGCGTGAAAGCGGAGCGTATCTCAGAGACTAATAGGCAATCACACATCTTTAATACACTGAAACGACGTGAAAACATTGAAATACATACTTTCAGCTGCATTGGCATTGACAATGACAGTAGCGGCGACAGCCAAGATAGTGCGTGCTCCTCAGGAAAAAGGCACGCACAGGGTCTTGACCTGCAATATCAGAATTACCGGACTCAGTGAGGACGAAAATACTCCGGGCCAATGGGAAAACAGGAAGGAGGTCTGCAGGGACGTGATTCTTTCGCAGAAACCGGACATCATCTGTATGCAGGAGGTGATCTATGAGTCATATGCATATATGAAGAAGGAGCTCAAGGGCTATACTTCATTCGGCTTTACCGGGCCGGAGATGGATCCGTACACTGAAGGGTATCATTACATCGGCAAGAATGTGATTTTCTTCAGGACTTCGAGGTATGAAATGACCGGTTCCGGCTGCTATTGGCTTTCTGAAGATCCGCTTATCGGTGGCAGCCTATCATGGAACACGACTCGTGCGAGACATTGTAACTGGCTGAGACTCAGAGATAAGAAAACAGGAGAGGAGTTCCGCATAATGGATATCCATCTGGACCACAAGACTGAGCTGGCTCGTCAGGAACAGACCAAGCTGACTATTCGCGAGACCTTGCAGTATGCGGAAGATTTTCCGCAGATCCTGTGCGGTGATTTCAATTCCGGACCGAAGAAGGCGGCAGCAGGATTTTTGCGTGAGGCCGGATGGAAAGACGCTTATGAGACGCTCGGCATCCCTGAACGGAATTCGTTCCAGGGATTCAAGGGCGAGAATTATAAGAAACCGAAGCCGAGAATCGACTTCATCTTCATGCGCGGTGCTGTGCAGCCTGTGTATTGCAAGATGCTGACGGATACTGTCAATGGCATTCTACCGAGTGACCATTATTTCATTGTGGCGGATTTGAAGATAGGAAACAACGACTAAATTTTCGATATATGACATCAGACCAGGCCGGAATCAGGCAATACATTGAGGAAAACAAGGACAGGTTCTTCGAGGAACTGTTCTCGCTTATGAGAATACCTTCGGTCAGCGCGAAGCCGGAGAACAAACAGGACATGTGGAAGTGTGCGGAGCGTTATGCCGAACTTCTCAGGGAGGCCGGTGCAGATGAGGCCGGTGTGTTCCCGACAGAGGGGAATCCTGTAGTCTTCGGCCAGAAGATCATTGACCCGACATTTAAGACGGCATTGGTTTATGGTCATTATGACGTGCAGCCGGCAGAACCGCTCGAGAAATGGAACTCGGATCCTTTCGAGCCGGAAATCCACGACGGAGCCATCTGGGGACGCGGTGCCAATGACGACAAGGGCCAGACTTTTATGCACGTGAAGGCTTTCGAGTACCTTGTAAGGAACGGACTGCTCAAGCACAATGTGAAATTCATCTTCGAAGGTGAGGAGGAAGTCGGCAGCAAGAATCTTCCGGCCTGGGTCGAAGCTAACAAGGAAAGGCTTGCCTGCGACGTGATTCTCGTTTCGGACACGACAATGTTGTCCGACAAGGTGCCTTCCATCAACTGCGGAATGCGCGGCGTGACTTATCTTCAGGTCAATGTCAAGGGACCTGACAAGGACTTGCATTCAGGACATTACGGAGGGGCTGTGGCCAATCCGATAAATACCCTGTGTGATATGGTTTCGTCATTGATAGACAAGGACGGAAGGGTCACCATTCCGGGGTTCTATGACGATGTGGAGGAACTTTCTGCTGAGGACAGGGCTTCACTCGCACGTGCGCCGTTCGATATGGAAGAATATAAGGAGAGCATCGGCATCAAGGAAGTCAAGGGCGAAAAGGGCTACACTACGCTTGAGCGTACTGCGATCAGACCTTGTCTGGATGTATGCGGAATCTGGGGCGGCTACACCGGAGTAGGCAGCAAGACGGTGCTTCCGTCAGAGGCTCATGCCAAAATCTCCATGCGCATCGTGCCGAACCAGAAGGCTGACAAGATCATTGACCTGGCTGCAAAGCATATCCTCGCGATAGCGCCTCCTTATGTCGAGGTCAGCGTCGAGAAGATGGAGGCGGGCAACGGATTCCTGATTCCGATCACTTCTCCGGCTTACAAGGCAGCATCCCGTGCGATGACGGAAGTCTATGGTATTGAGCCTGTTCCAAGTCGTGGCGGCGGCAGTATCTGTGTGCTTGCGGACATGAGGAACATTCTCGGTGCGGACCCTCTGCTGATGGGCTTCGGTCTGGAGCGTGACACGATCCACTCTCCGAACGAGAGTTATCTGCTCCGTCAGTTCTATGCGGGAATTGAGTCTATAACCCTGTTTTACGAATATTGGAAATAATCATAATAAACTAATAATGAACGAATTGAATACTATACTGGGAAATTTCGCGATTGAGGGCGAAATCAGTGAAATCAAGCCTCTCGGCAACGGACTTATCAATGACACTTACAAGGTGACCACAGCCGGCGATGCGCCTGACTATGTGCTGCAGCGGATCAACAATGCCATCTTCCAGGATGTGGACATGCTTCAGAACAATATTGAGGCAGTAACTTCCCACATCCGCAAGAAACTTGTCGAGGCAGGGGAAAATGACATTGACCGTAAAGTGCTGAGATTTATTCCGTTGAAGGACTCGGCCAAGACTTATCTTGAGGTGGACGGTAAGTTCTGGAGAGTGTCTGTTTTCATTCCTGACGCCTACACTTACGAGACTGTAAATCCGGAGTATTCTTACTGTGCCGGCAAGGCTTTCGGAAATTTCGAGTCAATGCTTTCTGACCTCGACACCGAGCTCGGCGAGACAATTCCTGATTTCCATAATATGGAACTCCGTATGGCTCAGCTTATCGACGCCGTGGAAAATGACTGCCGCTGCAGGATTGACGAACCGGAAGATGGCGACGGAAGGGAGCCGATTGCTGATGACCCTGACCACAGTGACGAGGTAGTGGCAATGCTGGATGATATCGACGAGCACAGTGAAGATATGTGCAAGGCGGAGCGTATGTATCGCGACGGGCAGCTGCCTAAACGTATCTGCCACTGCGATACCAAGGTCAATAACATGATGTTCGACAAGGATGGCAACATCTTGTGTGTCATCGACTTGGATACTGTGATGCCGAGCTTTGTGTTCTCGGATTTCGGTGATTTCCTGCGCACCGCGGCCAATACCGCGCCTGAGGATGAACCGGATACTTCCAAGATCAGTTTCAATATGGATATCTTCAAGGCGTTCGCACGTGGATATATCGAGTCCACCAAAGGCTTCCTGACTGACGTGGAGAAGGAGAATCTGCCTTATGCTGCATGTATGTTCCCGTTTATGCAGGCTGTGAGGTTCCTCGCAGACTATCTGAACGGCGACACCTATTTCAAGACCAAGTACATCGACCATAACTTTGTCCGCGCGCGTGCTCAGATGGCTCTGTTCCACAGCGCAATGGAACATCGTCAGGAGATGACCGACTTCATCAACAGCCTGTAGTCTGCCAAGCGATGCGATTCGAAAATCTGGTTGTTCGAAAATCCGTGCCCGAGGACATTGACCGTCTGAAAGACATTTTCGCTCACGCCAGGCTTTTCATGGAAAGCACCGGCAATCCCGACCAGTGGGGAGACGGCTACCCGAGCGAAGAGCTCATTTTGGATGATATCAGCAGTGGGGACAGCTACGTCTGCGTCTCGGAAGGACGTGTTGTCGCCACTTTCGTCCTGCGCGGCGGTGATGACCCGACCTATGCGCAAATATATGAAGGCCAATGGCTTGACTCCGCACCCTACGCCACTATCCACAGGATTGCCTCATCCGGAGAGGTTAAGCGCATCTTTCACATTGCTCTTCAGTTTGCATTGACCCGCTACGACAGCATCCGTATCGACACCCACAGCGACAACAAAGTCATGCAGGCGGCCATCCTCAAGGAAGGCTTCAGCTACTGTGGCGTCATCCGCTGCTGGAACGGCACAGAACGTCTTGCCTATCAGTATATTAAGTGATTGTGGATTGTCCTGAACATGTCCGGGATGATCAGAATCGGTGACGTGAAGAGAAGTATGATTCCCCAATCCTGGAGAGACAGAGCCTCAACATTGAATGCAGGGCCGCAGAAATTCACGATAATGAACTGGCCGGCGAGAATTACGAAAGCGATGATGACAAATCCGCGTCCGATGGCTTTCTTTCCTTCCTTCGGGTTCTTGAACAGCATGACCAGGTCGCCCAGCAGACTTCTGCCAGTCCTGAAGAACCTTGCATTGAACAGATTCCAGAACTGCAGCACAACGAAAATTGAGAAGAAGATGCCTTTCTCGTAAGTGGTCAGGACATTGTCCGCAGTGTGGCCGGACAGGAATTCCGTAAAGAATGACTTCATTGCTTCTTTAGTGAAAAGGCCGCTCATGCTGGTAATGTCCAGATGCCAGAGGACCTGCCACAGAAGAGCCAGGTATATGAAGAAGCAGATGCTCACGGAGAATATCGACTTGGCCATCTTTCTGTCGATTATATGGCTCTTTGGACTACGTGGCTTCTCGTTCATCACTTTAGGATCGGCAGGCAGCGAAGACAGAGCCATGGCCGCGAATGTATCCATAATCAGATTCACCCAAAGCATCTGTGTGACTGTCAGCGGGGATTCCATTCCGATGAATGAACCCAAAAGTACCACAAGGCAGGCACATACGTTGATTGTCATCTGGAAGAGAATGAACCTCTTGATATTCAGATAGATGGAACGTCCCCAGAGGATGCCCGTATTGATGCTTGAGAACGAATTGTCGATTATGGTGATGTCGCTTGCCTCTTTTGCCCTTGCCGTGCCGTCTCCCATTGACAAACCGACCTGAGCCTTTTTGAGTGCAGGAGCGTCATTGGTCCCGTCTCCTGTTACAGCGACCACTTCGCCCATCCTTTGCAGCAGGGTGACAAGCCTGGCTTTGTCTTCCGGCTTGGCTCTGGACAATATCTTAAGGCGCGGAATGATCTTCATGGCCTGTTCATCCGACATCTCCTCAAAGGATTGGCCGCTCAATGTCAGGTCTTCCTCACCATCATTGATGATGCCCAATTCGCGTCCTATTTCATTGGCAGTCACTGCCACGTCGCCGGTAACCATTATTACCCGAACACCGGCTTTCCCCTGACACATATCTATGGCGTCTTTCACATCAGGACGAACAGGATCGGCTATCCCGACCATTCCGACGAATGTGAGATCGCCTTCTTTTCCGTCAGGGTCAATGTATTGTGCGGCAAATGCGAGCGTTCTCATCGCTTTGCTTTGCCACCCGTTCAGCGTGTCCTTGATATTTTCGGCAGTTGCACTCTCAGGGAAAGCGGTACATCGGGAAATGATTATCTCAGGTGCTCCTTTCAGCAGCCGGATCTTTCCGCCCTTCACGTCAGGATTCTCAATGAGCGTCTCCATGCTTTTCGTCAATGAGGAGAAACTCTTCCTGTCCAGTATAGTGTAATCTTCTCTAATCGGAAGATAATCAATGCCTTTCTCTTCTTTTAACCACATCAGCAGTGCTCCTTCAGTCGGATTGCCGATAGCCTTGACATTGCCTTCTTCATCCTCGGACAGGCCGGCTGTAGCGTTTATAGCAATGCTTCTGCTGATAAGGTCATCGTTTCCGAAGAACTGTGATTGAAGGACTTTCATCTTGTTTTCCGTGAGAGTGCCGGTCTTGTCAGTACAGATGACCGTGGTCGCTCCCATTGTTTCGCATGCGTGCAGTTTCCGGACAAGATTCTTCTCCTTGAGCATCTTCTTCATGCTCAGCGCAAGACTGATGGTAATACTCATAGGAAGTCCTTCAGGAACGGCCACCACAATCAGGGTCACAGCTATCATTATCGAACTCAGCACGTATTCCAGAATCTGGACTATGTCAGTGTTGTTGTCAATGTTCCCGTCCAGGAAGAAATAATAGAAAAGTCTCCCCACTACTATAAGGCCGGCAATGATGTAGCTCACCTTAGTAATCATATTGCCCAGATTGTCAAGCTGTTGCGAAAGGGGAGTGGTGACTTCCTGTTCTTCCTGAATCAGTTTTGCGCCCTTTCCCTCCTCCGTGTCGGTTCCGACCGCAGTCACGCGACAGACGCACAGCCCCTCGATAATCGTGGAACCGCGCAGGACCATGTTCGCCGGGAAAGTAGTATCTTGTTTGCCTTCAGGTACAGTTACATATTTGTCAGCATAGAGCTCACCGGTGAATATGGATTCGTCCACCTTCAGGGAAGCAGCTTCAAGGACAATGGCATCCGCAGGCACCTCATCTCCGCTTTCGAGCTGGACAATATCACCTACGCAGACATCGCATTTGCGTATTTCGTAGAACTGTGTCTGTCTGCCCTTGCTGGACTTGCGGATTACCTTGACCGGTCTTTCATCCTTGACCTTGTTCAGCACTTCAAACTCTTTCTCGGCGCGTACCTCAAATATGAAACCGATACCGGTAGCAAGCAGAATCGCCACAAGTATTCCGGCAGGCTCTATCAGGGATGATGCCGGTTTTCCAAGCCAATAAACCTCATATACGGATACGATTACCGAAAAGACCAATACTACGAGCAGAATGATTATGATCGGGTCCCTGAACTTGTCCAGAAACTTCTTCCACAGTGATTCCTTTTCAGCTTCGGGTATAATGTTCTTTCCGGCTCCGTTCACCACTTCCGGAGAGCCTTGCGCAAGGCAGCTTGATAAGTATGATTTGTTCATCTTTGGGGCGATTGTCATGGCAAAGGTATTGAATTATTTATAAGACGGAAACGCTCGTTCAGATCTTCAAGAAATCTCATTTCATCGTCTTCAATGATGGAATCAGCTTCTATCAGGTCTGACAATATCCGTGCGAAAACAATTCGTTGAAGTCTATCTTTCAGGAGCATTTTAAATCAAAAACCGATGAATTGTGAGAGGGCTTGGGTGATGTCATTGTAAGTCGCCTCGAAATCGCCAGTGTACCAGGGGTCTGCCACGTCACGTGTGCTGCCTGTGAGTGACATCAGCAGGGATACGTTGGCATTTTTCCCGGGGAACATGCGTTCCAGATTACGCAGGTTGTTCCTGTCCATGACGAAAATATGATCAAAGCAGGAATAGTCTCCCGCCGTTATTCTGCGTGCAGCCCTGCGTTCGAACGGAATTCCGTGCAGGGTCAATGTCCTTTTGGCCGGCGGATAGATGTCGTTGCCGATTTCCTCCGTCGATGTGGCTGCGGATGCTATTTCAAATTCATTCTCTTTCCCGGCATCCCTGACCATCTTCTTCATTATAAACTCAGCCATCGGACTTCTGCATATGTTTCCGTGGCACACAAAAAGCACTTTTGTCATTTCCTCATAATTTCTACTGTAAAATTACAGAAAAAATACTGAATTTATTATATTTGTAAGTCGATGAGTGTTAATACTTATCGGGCCGCTGAAAAAACATAACGCTAAAATATATTCTTATTTATGAAAAAATCAATCATTGACTTCATTCGGTGGGATGGGGAGATTGGCGTTCTTGCGTATCGTCATGCAAAGCAGAATATCAGCAAGTACGCCAAACTTCAGGTAAACGAAGCGCAAGAGGCTGTTGTAATTGTTAATGGAACCCGATCCCAGAAGTTCGGTCCTGGTCAATATGACATGGATTCACCGAACTATCCGATCCTCCGGGCTTTTTATGGAATTCCTTTTGGGGGTGAAAATCCTTTTACAGTGCAGGTATGGTTCGTCAATAAACTTACACCAAAGGATATCGATTGGGGCATTGATGATTTTCCGATCTATGATCAGACTTTCCAGGCTCAGATTCCTATTGAGGCTCACGGCAAGTATGGCATAACCGTTTCAGATGCAGAGCGTTTGATTCTTCAGTTGGCATTAGGCTATCCGGCAAATGGCGAAGGTGAAGTCCGTGTGACAGCAGACCACTTTACAGAACAGTTACGTGGAGAATTGACGGCAAAGACAAAGAGTCTTATCACGAAGGTGTTTGCTGCCAATAAGTACGGAATCAACGAAATCTCCGCCCATTTGGATGATATTTCCAATATTCTTTCACCTGATCTCAATTCATTCTTTGAAGAATTCGGCTGTTCTTTATCCAAGTTCTATGTTACCACTATCGGCGTGGACCAGTCCACAGAGGCCGGCCGAATTGCTCAGGAAGCAATAAACCAGCAGACTGCCCAGAAGATCAGCGGTCACACTTGGCAGCAGGGCAAATTGTTTGAAACTGCGCAGCAGGCAGTGAACAATTCTCAGGGCGGCGGTATCTTGGGCGCTGTCATGATGGCCGGAATGTTTGGTGGTATGGGTGGCGGGGCAAATGCCGGCATCATGAACCCTAACTACAGCCAACCGACTCCTGCTCCTGCAGGTAACTCTCAGCCGGCTGGCCCTGCCCCGGCACAACCAATGATCCGTGAGGTATATTGTGCCCAGTGCAGCAGAAAATATACGACGGACAACCGGTTCTGCCCTCATTGTGGCAAACAGTATAATCCTTGCCCTAAATGTGGTGCAGACAATGATATGGGCGCTACGCGCTGTGTCACGTGCGGGACGCAACTTGCTCCTAATGTAGGAAATGTATGCCCGAACTGTCATTCAACAGTTGCTCCCGGGACTGCTTTTTGTCCTAATTGCGGCAGACCTCTCTCTGAACAGAAATGCCCACGTTGCGGAGCAAATACCAAAGGCGCAACCTTCTGTCCTAATTGTGGAATGAAAGTAAAATAAACTCTATGAAAAATTCATCTAAAATAATCAGCATCCTATTCCTGATTGGAGGTTTGGGAATCATAATCGCTGCCTATCTGCTCTTTTTGAAAGAAGTTCAGGAAGAGAAACTCTTTTATCTTAATCTGATAGCGACCTGTCTGGTATATGCTGTCGTTTTCCTTAGAACAGCAGATATTTTGGGTCCCGTGGATAAGGTTGCCCAAACCAATTCTGCTTATGGACTTAAATGGTTCGGTGTTTGGGTTTACACACCTCTGGCACTCGGTCTGATCGTATGCTCAATCGTTTTTGGATTGAGCTTCAATATTTGTCTGATTGGACACATTACACTGTTGTTTGTTCTTCTCCTGTTCTTCTTCATCGGCTCAATGGTCAAGAATAACGTGAACGAGGTAATCTCAGATATCGAAGCACGCAAAGTCGGATTGAAGGAAATAGCAACACAGATTGATTTGCTTGAAATGCAGAGTAAATTGTCTAAAGGGGAATCATATCAGGATGCAATCGACAGGCTTAGAGCTAATGTCCGCTTCATCACTGCCTCAGATAAACCGTCTGCTGTTGCTTTTGACAATAAGCTCATTGAAAAGATACAGCTTATTGCCAGCCAGATTGAGCACAATTCCCAATCTCCAGATATTATCAATGAAGAGTTTGAAGAATGCATGTCAATCATTGAGTTACGTAAAAAACAATACTAATCTTTTGTTGAAATATGGAAGGAAAGATATTTAATGACTCCGCAAATATATATCAGGATCAGGCTAAAGTCTTATATGAATACTATAAGTCAGCGGCAGAGAAGATTGTCAATGAAGAGAAGATATATGAGGACAAAATCAAGAATGCTGAATACCAGATAAAAAAATACAACGAAGACATGGGGAAGGCCAAAACAATCCGTACTATCGGTTGGGTCTTCTGTTGGACTCTCGTAGGATTGATTGTTGCGCTCATCAAGAATTCTCAAGTTAAAGAGTTCGAGGCTCTTATTGATGAACAGAACGGCGACATCGCCAAGTTCAAGCAGGCACATAAGGATATCTTCCGAGACTATCGGGTTACCAAGATGGGTGTCGCCTATGTTCCTGTGGCCAAGAGGGTTGCCTATAACGACAAGAGTTTTATTGTTGACCAAAGCGGCGTGACAGGAAATGAGAAGTTTACATTGCAGGTCATAAAGCAGAATGAGCTTATAAATGAAGCTGTTGCAAATCTTCAGGACCTGTCCAAGAGTGCACCTATCGTAGAAGGTTCTTCAGAGCCTGAATCTATAAATACAGGGGATTTGTCAAAGTCAATCCAGAAAGTCAATTTTAATGACTATTTCGGAAAACTTGACCGCACGCTAAGAACTATATCATACAGTCTCGGCAATATTGAGGAATATAATGTTGAACTGCCTGTCGTATTCCCTGACACTGAGTACGCCAAATTCTTAAAGGAACATGCAGCCACTACAGTTGACGGCTCACCTATCTTCAATGTATTTGATACTAATCAGTTTGATGGTGACATCAAGAGGTTCAATGATTTGAACGAGACGAGAAAAGCTCTCTCAAATCAATCAGAGCAGGTTGATAAGGTCCTTAAGACTCTCATGGTGGACATGGCAGATGCTGTTCAGTCAACCGCAGCCAAGAAGGTTGCCTCGGCAAGTTCACTGGTGGAGTATTCGAATCGTATTCTCTTCAATATATTGAAAGCGCCGTATAATTTCTATTCACCTGTCCTTGAGGCAGAGGAAATAGAAAGAATCAGGAACGAGAAATTCGACTATGAGTCGGTTGATTACAGTTACAAGCCTTTCAATCTTCGTGACAGCTCAAAGGTGAAGTTGGATATCCGCTCTATGAGTTGGGTTGCTGATGACGGTAGTCGTACGACAGTTCCTTTTGGTGTCAATCAAATCCAGTATGAGATTATTGCACCTATCGTTTCTAATCTCTTGAAGGATACCCGTAAAGAGCGTATAGAGATATACAACCATATTAAGGATCAGAAATTGAGTTATCTGAACAAGTGGCATCAGGATACGGAAGATTTTTATGGAAGAAATCGTGCCGAAGCAGCAGATATTATCAATCTTATGCGCAGTACATTGTCAGAGTATAGTGCTGCATACAATACTTTGACTGCGTATAAGAAGACAGAGGAAACAATGAAAGCAGAGCAGTCACTTGAATCGGCAGTTACTGAAACTCAGGATAATTCCGCTGAGGTTCTTGCTGGATATCAGGCTCAGGCCCAGCAGGTTACTCAGACTCAGCAAGAGTTCTCCGATTATATGGACCGCTTGCATGAAGATATTGATGCGAGAGCAGAGAAATTTGGTTATATTGAGTATTATGACGCTTCCTTAAGAGACAAGAAAGCCAGAGATACTGCTGTGGCTGCAGAAAATGTAAACCTTCTTGACGAAAGGCGTAAGCCGTTGGCCGAAGTCAATCCGCTCCTTGCCCAGAATTCGGAACTTCCTCCGGAACCGAGCATTGAGAAGGAGGCTTATGAATATGCCGGTATTAACCTGAATGCTGTTGCTAAAGAGGCGCTTGATGAATTGGATGAAGTAGAGCATTCTTCTGTGTCTCATGATGCGACTGAACCTCAAGAAGATGAGGTGGTTCAAGAACCTGAAGTGCAGCAGATGGCAGACGACTCTCAAGAGCCGGAACTGCCTCAGGAATCAGATGAATCTCAAGATGAAGAGAATGACTCTAAGTCTCAAGATGAAGAAGAGATTGTTACGGTCAATTCTGTAAGAAGCAAACTCGAAGAACTGAAGGAATTGGATGTCGATGAAGAGTACAATCTTGATGAACTCTCAACAATGTTTGAAAGTATTCAAGAGCAAATCCAAACCGCATCTACAGAAGAGGAAATGAATGCGGCATTCGAGCAATTGCATTACCTGAATGAGACTGCTGATAGTATCAAGGCTCAGCTGTCAGGTTCGGAGGAATCTGATGACGAGGATGATGATGACGCGGATTTTAATTCACAGGAGGAAGAGTAATTATGGCTAATTTTAACTTTACTGTTGACACATCTCCAATGGCTTCGGAGATGCAGTCTGTTTCACATGGAGTAAACAGGGTTTCCGGTGCAGTAGTAGCCATGCAGGCAGCTGTCATTGCAGCTGAAAAAGAAGGTGCTGAACATGTCTGTCAAAATGTGAACAAGGGTTTTTATTCCCTGATGCATTCCCAGATTTCACAAAAGATCGCTCAGCTGACAAGTACAGTCGAGGCTAAACTTCTTGAATTGGGGCAATATGCTGCTGCTTTAAAGAGTATCCAGTCTCATATGACAACGGATTACAATATGATATCAGGACGCTATACGAGACTCTTCAAGTCTATAAATAACAACTTGGAGGCTCGTGTGGCAGAACTTGATATGCCTGTCTTCAAATTGGTGGATAGAGATGCCAAACTTTTTGAGAGCCGTAGGGCGTTGAATTCTGGCCAGTTTACAGTTCATCAACTTGAGTCCGTTTTGTCATCTCAGTTGTTGGCTGCGTCAAAAGTGAAAGTGGATGCAGAAGCAACTCTGGATGCAATAACAAGGTATGTCAAAGATAGTAGCTTGCAGACAAAGAAATCAGACGCCTCAATGCAGGATACCAGAATTGATTCAGTGGAGGATATCTTCATACCCGTTTCTATTGTAGAGTCGACTTCGGCTGTGGGTAACCCTGCCGTCAATTACTATGTTGCGAGAAGCGGCAATCCGGAGATTGACAAGAACATTGATGCATCAGTCCGTGAACAGTCCGTCAATTCAGTGCTGCATGGTTCATGGTCAGATATTGACCCTAATGATATGGCAAATGTAAAGGCTGAATTTACCCAGTTGCTTTTGAATTCTACTGAAGATGAGAGGGTAAAGGATGAAATCACCAAGATGTTCAATATGACTAAAGATGTTCAACAATTGAACCCAGGAACAAATGAGTTATAGACGTAGTTATACAGGTTATGTTCACTATTCCGGCACTGTGAGTTACCCTGCCAGTCAAAACGGCGGCTCTGTAAGTTACTCGGGTAGTGAACCGGTCTATATCACAATTGATGTGGACACAAATGCTTTTGATGCAAGTGTCGGTCATTGTAATAATGCTGTAAATGCATTGACAGGTGCTGTTGTAGCCACAGAGGCCGCTCAAGTTGAATCAAAGCGTCAGGCATCAAAGCAAATAGCATCCACTATAGTCAAAGGCTTCTTTGATTATGTCGGTGCGGATCTTTCCCAGAAAATCAAGGAACTTTCATCCAAGTGCGAGTCATTGTTCATTGCTCTTATGGGACATAAGGATAATTGCTTGTCAAAGAGCAAACAGATGCAGGATGACTATAATCGTATCAGTAAACGGTATTCCAAGATTTTTGAAGACTTGGATAAGGAAACTGTCTCGAGAATAGAAGTACTTGACAAACCGACATTCCAGTTTGCAGAGTCGGCTCAAAAGCTTGTTGACAGGAACAGCAATACTGAATTGCTTGGAATATCCACTATTTCTGCCAATGAAAACATTAAACTGGAGACGGTCCTTTCCTGTTCGCATGTCAAGCAGCAGGCGAGTGTCTTGTTGGATAAGGCCAATTGCTATCTCCAGGGTACATATCGCCTCGCCAACTCAGTTAGGGATATGCTCGATGACTCCCAGGCAGAAAATGATATTTTGCTCCCTGTCATGTTTGTGGAATCTGTAAAGAATATCGAAAACAAAGAGACAAGGATTATTGGTACAGATGACAGCTTCACTCCATCTGGAGATGCCGTAGATTCTACACTGCGTTTCAAATTCATGTCAAAGGACGTTGAGTGGGGGAATATGAACTCAAATGATTTTGACAAGGTGATTTCATACCTCAATGCAGAAGTACAGTCTGACCAAATGGATGACAGGACACTTAAAACAATGCTTGGCCTATTGAATGGTCAGGCTATTCAAACAATTAAAGCATAAGAATATGAAGGAGTTAAATGAAATACAGTTTGATCACGAGAATATTATATTGAACTCGAATAAAGTTAAGGGATCGATTCTCCCAAAGAATGTCGGTGAACTCGACAGAGACGTGAAGATCCAGAAAGATACTGTCATCGAAGGTGCCGTATATGGTCATAAAATTGAGGTCGAAAGCGGTGATGTTGAGGTGAAAGGAGCTGCTTTTGCTCAACTTGAGATCTACATCAACAGCGGGGCTAAAGGCAAGGTCAAGTTTGAGAAGAGCATAGGCGCTATCGAATCAGTAGTCTCTCATGCGCGCGACTGCAAGGTGATGTTGCTCTCAGATGTCAATGCCCGGGAAGTGCGCCTTACTAATACATTTGTGGGCGGCAGTATCTTCGCTGATGATATCACCTTAGTCAATTGTGTGGTTGTTGGAGGTGTTTTCGCCAACAAGGAACTCTCTCTGAACAGTTGCATTGTCGGGACTTTCAATGCTCCGAGTGTAACAATGGAAGGAGATAATTCACTCTTGCTTCCGAGTGCATTCTCGTTGGAGCCGATCAAATTCAATCCTGGCACGACGACGTTATATAATCTTGCTTTAGCTGACTTGGGGGCTCTTTACAAAGGCGTAACCCCAGCGGCCAATTCCGGCAAGATCAAGATGAATCTTGAAACAGATGAAGTTAAGAGTACTCTGACTTCTGATGACCGGCAAATGTCGGTGAGAAATTATACGGTTGTCGGAAAAGTTCTTGCTGCGGATATGATCGACTGGGAAAAAATGCAGAATCATTTTCTGCTTACAGCCGCAAGCTTGAATACACAGCTGCTAAGCGTTTATGATCTGGGTATGGACGCCAATGGAGAGAAATCTCTTCTTACGCCAGAAAAGATATACGATTTCTTTATGGCTTTGATGCTTGGAAAGATTACAGTTCCTGAAATCGACGGCAAGTTCTCCATAGAGTCAATCTCAGAGAATCTTCGATAGAAGAACACAATCATTCAGCCCCTTGTAGCAACAATTGACAGTTTGCTCAGGGGGCTGAAAAGCATTGTAGCCTTCATCAAGACTTCAAAGGATGAAAAGGACAATGACGAGGTGTAGCCGGACATGCGGTCAGCCACGGCGGACGTGGCCACCCCACGGCCTCGGGAAGTGGGAGG
>OHTV01000317.1_pt1:0-20000 | contig 26451 bp, 16 predicted proteins | sample 1579041 | NCBI WGS metagenome assembly OHTV01 (sample SAMEA3879583, study PRJEB24766) | human gut metagenome | biome: human-associated habitat; feature: feces | place: USA | collected 1985/1987
TTTTTAAATGTTTGATACGATTCTTAAATCTTTTATTTACAATTCTTAAATTTTTAGTCGATATGATGTCGGTGATGTTGCGAAAATTTCCGCTGACCGAGTGATCAATAATGACCGAACAGCGGCAAAAGCCCGCTCTGCTCAGGTGCTTCGCAATTCGCCGCGGGCTATGCCGCTGTTCGGCTTCACTAACTTCTGTGAGTCTGCATGGATGTTTAGTTTTTTGCGGTGCGAGGCTGTCCTGCTCGCTACTATGATCCTTATTACTGAGTACGGTTGACTCAAAATGCTCAGTTTGTCCGTAAACATGTGGCGTTTCACGGATAAGTATTTCAAAATCAACAACTTATCCGTGAGAGGGCGGGTTTTCACGGATAAAATCACATTCCGTGAGGCAACGATTAACAGGAATAGCAGAGGTGCTCACAAAAAAATGCGGTGCGTTACGAGGAATGAGGCAAACACAGCGTTGAATTGAATCGAACAACCTGCATGTCGTAATTTAGCGTATGGTACTGAGTGTCAGGTAGATATGACGAGTAGCAAAATGCAGGTTATGTGAAAAAGTGGGTAACCTGGCTTTAGCTTTATCTACTAACTGGTTGTGAATCAATGCTTTCGTCTGTTGCGCCAATTTCAGGTTGTTCGGTTTTTCTCTCTGGACATGCCTCTCGGAAGCAATCGTGTCCGGCAACAATCTCCAGTTATGTCTGACAGAAGTGGTTATGCGCAGCAACAAGAAGCCTCTGTGAGGACCAGGCCAACCCACTTCGTTGGTCCCTCCCTCTAGTGCCGAACAAGGCATCATCAGATGCCGGGCCGGAGTTGGCGAGCAGGGAAAGCCATGAGGGATGGAAAGCCCGAAGGCCCTGATCGCCCCCTTGAAAAGGGGGGCGGGGGGATTGAGATAAGCAAGTCCTCACGGAGGCAACCTTGTTGCCTATCGCTGCCCTTCTGAAGTGCATCGTCTAAACGATTGTATATCAATAATATAGCCATTTTCAGAGTTGGCAAAAATACAACTCTGAAAATGGCTAAGTCTCTGATGCTCAGACGTTTACACGGTGCACCGCCCAACCATGCTGGCACTGGTTAACTGGGGGTACATTTGATTCCGCTACAGGCGGTACATTTCAAAGTGATACGTGTGGTACATTTCATTCTGATACGCCCGGTACATTTGAAAGTGATATGGACGGTACATTTAAAGTGTCGCAATCAGTTTACACGGTGCACCGCGAGTATCGTGTTTGCGTGCCGGCTAGAAACTGGAGAAGGAGGACCGGGTGGGGGCTTCGACTCGGCGGAGGATTCAAGGTCGTCGGGATGGTTTATGGGGAAATCAAAACGAATCCAGGCTTCTGCCGGAGCTACTATGGTGATGTGGTTCTGGTGGAAGCCCGGAGACTCTGTTATGTGTTATGCCGGCTCGAAACTGGAGATAGATTCCCGGCGACTCTGTTATGTGTGGTGCCGGCTCGAAACTGGAGGTGGAAGCTCGGAGTCTTGTCGTGTGGAGTGCCGGCTAGCAATAGTCTGGTCAATACGTAACCGCGGAGACGCTTACCTAGAAACTGGAGAAGGAGGACCAGGTGGGGGTCTTCGACTCGGCGGCGGATTCGAGGTCGTCGGGGAGATTTACGAAGAAGTCGAAACCGGTCCAGGCTTCTACCTGGTCAACGCTGACTGTGTAGTTCTGGTAGCTGTCGGAGTAGGCCTTGTGGTCGAACCAGAAAGCTATGCAGGAGGCATCGGAGACCGTTCTGCCGGAATACTTCACCCGGAGCACCAGCTTGTAGAAGTAGTTCGGGATGGGAACTCTCTGGGAGCTGGACTTGGGACTCGTGTAATTTATGGTGCGAGTCTCGCCCTCCTTTTCGAAAGCCACGCCCGTCACCACGTAGATCTCCTCGTTGTGGCTCTTGGCAATGCCCTGGACTGCATTTTCCAGATTGCTCCAGATTCCGCTGTTGAAACTGTTCTGGATCTGCGGAACCTGATTCGTCACGTAGAAAGTCTGGGCCTGCATTGTGGCGTTTCCGTTGCGCGAACCGTTCGGACACATGTGACCTCGCGAATACGTGCTGTTCGAATAGCTGCCGTCAGTCACCCTGACCTGGTATTTCTTGTCGATGTTCGGGTTGTAGCTCCAGCCCGATGGTCGGCTGAGGGATCCCATGTGGCTGCTGTCCAATGGATATGCGGTCCAGAGGGGAGTCGTCATCTGTGTGTCGTGGAAGACGGTGTAGTTCCGCTCGCCGGCATAGGTGGTGCTTACCACATACTGCGAGCCTTCCTTAGCCGAGGCTAGTTCGAGCCAATCCTTGTTCACAGCAGGCTGGGCGTCTCCCGGCATCTTGAAGACGGTCGACGTGCCGGCATAGAACACTTGCTCGTCGGACGAGTATGAGCCTGTGCCTGATACGCGTGCGAACGCCTGAAAGACGTAGGATTTTCCGGGAACGAGGCCCGAAAGGTGGGCCTCGAAAGTCCCGCTGTCCGTGCCTGTCGCCGTGACCGAGCTGACGGTCAGTTTGTTTGTCAATGAATTTGAGGATGTGCCCCAATAAAAGCCGAGTTCGGCAGGTGAACTGCTGGCCCCTGTGTAAAAGCCCGACAGAGTCACCTCCGTCGAACTCAACACGTTGGCCTCAATGTTTCTTACCTCCGCGTATGGTTCACGATCCGTGGGTTTTTGTTCTCGGTCGAGACTATGTTCTTGGTAGTGATCCTGATCTTGTGCTCGGTTTATGCCTGGTGATCAGTCTTAGTCCTTAATCTGTGGAGCCTGCGTCTTGTTTTTGGTTGTTCTTTCCTTTGCCCTTGTAGTAATACCATAGCAGGTGGTCGAAGCCGTTTCGGCTGACTGGGTTAGGGGCTTTGGCGGCTTTGGCGGCGTTATCACGAAGATTATCAATAAAGGTCTGATAATTTCGGTACTTTTCCACAAAAAACTGCTCATCATCCGAATCGTTTTCACTAGGTTTTATATCCTCAAACCCGTAGTACGTTGTCAATGCGTTTGATACTATGTAGTCGTAGATTGAATAGGAATCCCTGTATTCGACATCCTTGTTTTCGAATATGTAGAAGCAGGCATAGTGGCAGAATTTGGTCGCAAAAGAAAAGTTCTTGCGAGGCGGAATCTGCTTACCTTCATTAGCTTTATTTCCTTCTGGGTCGGTCTTTTCGCTAAGAATTCTGATTAGGGGGTAGTCCGTCGTGTCTTTCAAACGTTCCAATAACTTGTCTCTGTGCTCGACAATCCTGTCTGTGATCTCTTTTCGTCCGACTTTGTCTGCGTTGATATGGGTGCTGTTCTCGGCATCGACGGCGCATACCGCATTGTAAATGAGGAATCTGTAATACCAAGGGTAGTCTTTTACTGGGTCAAATCCATTAAATTCATTCCCGTAATTATAACCGTAGTATTCGCCAAGCCGATGCATCCAGAATGCGGATGATCCGCGATATCCATTAAAATTATATTCAAGAAGAGCAGGAGAGTTTTGTCCAAGAGGTTCGTGCGCTTCTGGTGTTATGTCGAATTTGTCCTTAAACTCCTTTAACCATTTCTTGTCTGGAATTGAACGTGGGTCACTATTTCTGGTATATTTCGAATCATAGGAAATCATCGCTTCGATTATCGCTACATTTTCAAAGGTGATTTTTACTAAAGTCGCCGATGATGTAGATTCTTCTTCAATGATTCCGCTAGAACGCATGGCTTCTCTTTCGATCTGGTCGTCTATGGTTTTTACGCCATTGAGTGCTTTCAACACTCTCATTCCCAAATATCTTGTGTTCCAAGACGGTTCGTAACTGATGCCTCTGGCGTCGGCAATTTCGCGCAATCCGGCTTTTACGGATGGGAATATGGTGGGGTATATCTGAATGGAGTCGTCGTCGTTGCGGGTTATGGTTATTGTTTGGCCTTTCCATTCGAGGCTTGCGGTGGTGTACATGATTGTGTGGGGGTTGGGTTTTAAAAAAAAAGGTAGGAGGAAAACACTCGTTTTCCTCCTACCTTTAGTATATATAGTATATACCTGTTTATTCGTAGTAAACAATGATCTGTTTAAAACGGTACTGCGCTGTTGTGTTAAATATAATTGATTTGGCGCTTCCTGTCCAAGTTGTTGTGTCTCCAGTATATGATGATTCACCAGGACCATCCTTAGGAAGAGTTAATTTTGACGGGCCATAATTACTAGTACCTTTAGCAGTACTAATTATTTCAATTTTTTTTATGGTTTTGGATTCAGAACTAATTGTGAGTTTTCCTCCTTTATAAATGCGAATGGCAGTTTCCTTATCGATGTATCCTTTGTCGGATGAAATGGTAACTCCATTTTTAATTGCTGTTGTTAAGCCACCTGTTCCTGATGCTCCAGTTCCGGAGAAATCTGTAACATTGAATGTGACTTCTGAACCTGTTGAAGGAATTACATAAGAACTTTTCTGCTTAACAGTGATTTTGATAAGTTCCTTGGTCTCCGTATTCTTAACGGAAATGGTACCAAGAATCTTTGTCCCTTCTGATGAGGCGTTGTCGGACAAGGCCGTAATCGTGAGTGTTTCTTTGCCGTCTTTAGCCCATGTATATGTGTCTGGGGTGAAACCGAAACCATCTCCTGTTTTATCGGCAATCCAATCGAAATCGCTTGTGATGGTTACGCTTGTTGATGCATTTGATGTCGCTTCAAGTTCGACTTCGTTGCGGGAAACCTTAAACTGTGCCGCATTTTGGGATACGGTAATATCTTTGGAAACATTTCCGTAAGTGAGAGTGATTCGACCAGTTCTTATAGTGTTGGAGGTGTTCTTACTTACTGAGTATAAAACTTTTCCGTTTTCTACGAGAACGACATCAACCACAGATTCATCGCAGGATGCTTCGAGAGTAGTACCTTCTATTGGGTTTTCAATAGTGTATGTGAGTTCTCCATCAGTAATACCTCTAGCTGAAATATTGGCAATATTGTCAGCAATAATTGATGTGGTCGGTTCGCCTTTTACACAAAACACAATAATTTTTGAAATCTTAAGAGTGTTAGTTGCTGAGAACTTCACTGATTGATTTGCACCTGTCCATGTGCCGCTGGAAAACTCCCCAACATCTACTGAACAGGCGTTAATAGCGCTCCCCGAAAATACTATTGACTTGATGATGTATGAATCTGGAGCTTTGAAAGATAATGTGCTTCCGTTATAGGCTCTCAATTCAAATTTATTGTTCTTCGTCTTAAATATCCTAGTATTAGTAGTCGCAGTGCCGTTTGCTGTCGTTAGCGAAATGTTTTCAGATACAATTTGTTTGGTAATATCAATATCGCCCTCTGTTAGCCCTAAGGATGTGGGATCAGTAAAATCGAATGTTGCAGATGTAGATACGCGATCGCACTTAAAACCAATCTTCTTGACAGTCCCAGCTTTGAATGTAACATCTTTTGTTAGTGGAATTTCTTTTTCGTAGCCATTTACGTTAATGACGATTTTAGAACCGGCTTCTGCGATATGCGGTTTGATAGGAATATAGAATTTAGCACTTCCGTTTTTTGCTATCGCGTCTCCATTAGTAACATTTAGAGTTGCGACCTTGCTTACATACTGCTTGTCGCCATCTGTGTAAGTGACATTATCGCCCTTAAAATCAATTATGTACGAGCCTACAATGTTCTCATCTGAGGAAGCAAAGGTGATGTATTTAACTGTAAGGTCCGCATCTGTCTCATTCGTGACCGTGATTTCAACGACAGCTGCAAGGTGCTGCATGTCGAAAGATACCGGATCAGAGCTATTTACATTTTTAGCGACGCCATAAAGAGGGCAAAGCGTTCCGCATAAATGTGCGGTGCTATTATTGCCATTCTGAGTAGCACCTTTGGAATGTCCAATGTATGTATACTTATTTCCATTGTAAGGGTAAAGAGCATACCAGTCATAAGAGGATCCTTCTTCGAGATTTGATTTAAGGGTTCCGTTAAATTTATTTGTGGCAAGATTGGCTTCTGAAATGGAAAAACTTCCATCACTTATGTATGTGGTAGAACCAGCAATAGCGTGTGTGATATCAAGCTCGTCATCTGCCACCCAAGATGTTTTAAATCCATCTATGCTGGTTTTGGTGTCAACAGACGATGCAGTAATGGCGAATTGAATGCCGTTGGAGGCTTCGCTTGAAGGATTTTCAATTTCCTTATTGCAACTCGAAAGAGCGGCAATGGCTACCAATGACGCCCCGATATAAGAGAAAAATCTTTTCATGGTTTACTTTGATTTAGCAGCCGAGCGTTTCATCTTCGTCATAATTAAAATCGCGGATAGTGGCTCCGTATCCTTCGCTCGCGAATCCGGCTTCGGTTTCTACGTGAACGACCTGGACTTCAGGACGTTCGTAATTGTTGGTTGATTTTTTCATAATCGTTGTTATTTGTTTTTGTTTATCAGTTTCCATTATTTCAGTAACCGTCAAGTAGTCAGGTTAGTTACAGCCTGCAAATTTAGTCATTATATGTATAAATGAAAAATTTTATTCGAAGATGAAGTCGTCGAAAATCAGGTCGTGGTGGTCGCTGTCCGGGTGGCCGCTGTCCGGGTCTATCTGGATGCGAATCTTGGCATTGACCTTGGCGCCTAAGTCGTAGGTGAAACTTTGCTTGGTCTTGCGGTCGCTGTAGCTCTTCAGGGCGATCTGCTGCGGATTTTTCCATTCGTCGGTGTCGAACTCGCAGTAGGAAATCGTTGCGGATACCCAGAACTCGGAGAACCAGTAGCTGAAGCTTACTTTCGAGAGATTCTCGATGAAGTATTCCATTTTCAGGTGGCCGAACTGTGACTGGCCGTAATAGTCCGGGTCTTCCTTGTAGATGCGCAGCTGGGCGCTCTGCTTCCCTGCGATTGGATTCTGCCAGGAGAATGAGCCGAACCAGGTGCTCCACTGGAGGTTTTCGCGTCCTGCGGTCAGGCCGTATTTGTAGTATGACGGCTTGTCTGTCGTCGGAAATCCGCTCTCAAAGCCTTCTTTCAGAGGCAGATCCACACGCACGAGCGGTCCGTATTCCTTTTCAATGCCGGTCTGGAAGTCTTTCTCGATGAAGCCGCCACGGTAGCGGACTTTGATGCTGTTCATCTCCCATCTTTCGCTCTGTGTCGTGCCCATGCAGTAGAAGCAGACTTCGTCGTATTCGCCTTCGACTGTGTAGGAGCCGCCTGCGTCAATGTTCTTCGTCTCTGACTTTTTCGCACGTCCGTCCACCGAGTGGGCGATTTTTGTCAATGTCGCAGAACCTACTGTTACACTGAGCAGTTTGGCTCCGTTGTGTGCGCGGACGCGGATGTATCCTCCGTTCTTCGATGCTGAGGTGCTCTGATAGAAGCGGATGCCTGAATAGTCGTCGAGTACGCGTGGCCAATCCGTTCCCTTGCCCTGTGCGCAGACGTAGTCGATATTGCCGAAGTCATCGAGGTAGTCCTGAAGGGGATTGTAGAACTCGTGGTACTCTTCGTTGTGGATGAGGTCCGGATGCTGCGGGGTGGGTTTGGTCTCCACCTTTGTCGCTCCGGGGTTCAGAACTGTCACGTTTACAGTCTCTTCTGTCGAGCCTTCGCCGGGATTCTCGCTTCCTCCCGGGTTCTCACCTTCGCCAGGTTTTCCGCCTTCTTCAGGTTTGTTCCCTTCTCCCGGTTTCTCTTCGCCGCCCGGATTTTCTTCTCCGGTTCCCGGTTTTCCCGGCTGTTCGGTTCCGTTTCCTTCATCGGGTTTTACTGTCGTCTCCGGCGAACAGGCCCCGGCAATGGCAATGAACGCTGCCAGAAAAAGTGTTGCTATATGTCTTGTATTCATATTGTTGAGTTATAATTCCGCGAAAAAATCAGTTCACGCCAGTCGCGGCGTTCTGCAAAATGTCGGACTAATCGCCGAAGTTACGCATATTTATCGACAAATTGAAAAAACAGACCAAATTGAAAATCTTGGGAGTGGTGGATTGAAAATCTTGGGAATCTTGCATTGAAAATGTCCGGAATGTAAATTTCATTGAAAAAATTCGTATATTTGCCAAAATATATTTGTTAGAAATGCAGTTCGTAAATTCAGCAATTCCGGAGGGTCTCACCTTCGATGATGTTCTACTCGTTCCTGCACGCTCCGAAGTCCTTCCGAGAGCTGTAGATGTTTCCACCAAATTCACAAGAGATATTTCTCTCTGCACTCCTATTGTTTCTTCTGCAATGGACACTGTTACTGAGGCTGATCTTGCTATCGCGATGGCTCGTGCCGGCGGTATCGGTGTGATTCACAAGAATATGACCATTGACCAGCAGTGCGAGCAGGTCCGCAGGGTCAAGAGAGCGGAGAACGGTATGATTTACGATCCTGTCACCATCAGTCCGGAGGCTACTGTGGGCGATGCATTGGCCCTTATGGCGAAGCATCATATCGGCGGCATTCCTGTAGTGGACTGCGCCGGCAGGCTCATCGGCATTGTCACGAACAGGGACCTGCGTTTCCAGGACAATAAGAAGATTCCCGTTTCAGACGTGATGACGAAGGATAATCTGATCACGGCGAAGAAGGGAATCAGTCTTCAGGATGCCACCGGCATTCTCCGCAGCAGCAAGGTGGAGAAGCTTCCGGTAGTGGATGAGGACAACAAGCTTGTAGGTCTCATCACCTATAAGGACCTTATGAAGATAAAGGACAATCCTATCGCTTCCAAGGATTCGAAGGGACGTCTTCTCGTGGCTGCTGCAGTCGGCGTGAAGTCTGACACTCTCGACAGGATCGAGATGCTCGTGAGCGCAGGTGCTGACGCGGTCGTCATTGACACTGCTCATGGCCACTCCGTGGGTGTGCTCGAGGTGATTTCCAAGGCTTGCGAGGCGTTCAAGAACAGAGATATACAGATTGTTGCGGGCAATGTTGCTACGGGTGAGGGTGCCAAGGCATTGGCAGATGCAGGTGTGAGTGCGGTGAAGGTCGGTATCGGACCTGGTTCCATCTGTACCACGCGTATCATCGCCGGTGTCGGAATGCCTCAGCTGACGGCTGTGATGCTTGCTTCCAAGGCATTGGAGGGAACGGGCGTGCCTGTGATTGCTGACGGCGGTATCCGCTATTCGGGTGATATTGTGAAGGCATTGGCGGCAGGTGCAAGCACCATTATGGCCGGCTCATTGTTTGCCGGAACTGAGGAGTCTCCAGGTGAGACCATCATCCTGAACGGAAGGAAGTTCAAGGCGTACAGGGGAATGGGTTCGCTCGAGGCTATGGAGCATGGTTCCAAGGACAGGTATTTCCAGGATATGGAAGAGGATGTGAAGAAGCTTGTTCCGGAAGGAATCGTGGCTCAGGTGCCGTTCAAGGGCACTGTGGCTGAGGTTGTTTACCAGCTTGTGGGTGGTCTGCGTGCAGGTATGGGCTATGTGGGAGCGAAGGATATCGCTTCTCTGCGCGGCGCCCAGTTCGTGCGTATTACCAATGCGGGTTACCTCGAGAGCCATCCGCATGATGTGACTATCACCAAGGAATCACCTAATTATTCGAGATAGATTTGAGTACTCGCAGAGTCCTGAATATTATAGGCGTATGCTTTTTCGTAATCGTCCTGCCGATGTTGAATTCGTGCAAGACGATTATGTCGTTTGTCCGTGACGGCAAGGTCGTGGCTGAGGTTGGGTCCGAAAAACTGTATGATACGGATTTGGCGACGTTCATTCCTGACGGCATTTCGGCTGAGGACAGCACTCGTCTGGCGCTCCAGTACATAAATTCATGGGCTACCGATATGGTGTTCAATGATGTGGTGGACAGGGAGTTGTCCAAGTCGGAGAAGAATGTCACCAAGGAACTGGAGGACTATCGCCGTTCGCTGCTGAAGTACCGCTATGAGCAGAAGTATATAAACCAGAGGCTCGATACGGCTGTGACTGCCGGGCAGATAGAGAAGTACTATGAGGACCATATTGAGAATTTCCGTCTGGCTCTGCCGATTGCCAAGGCGAAGTTCCTCTGCATCTCTGCCGATTCGCCGAACTTGAACATCATCAAGAAGAAGCTGCTTTCGTCTGATGCGGATGATATCATGGAAGGTGACAGCCTGACGTATTCATCTGCATTGAGATATAACTTCTTCGGCGGAGGCTGGGTGAATATGGTGAGGCTGTCGCGGGAGTTCGGGACGGATTACGGGTCGTTGCTGGCGGTGATGAAGGACGGGATGGTGGAGATTCCGGATGGCAGCGGCAATCTGAACATTGCCTTTGTCAGCGAAATGATGAGGGCGGGGCAGACCGGACCGGTGGAATATTATAGGGAACAGATAAAAGATATTCTCCTGAGTACCAGAAAACAGGCTTTGATTTCAGGTTTGGAACGGGACTTGTTAGAGAATGCGCGCGCTCAAGGCGCTTTCGTTATAAAATGATGATTTATTGATTATGAAGAATATACTGAAACTTGCAGCAGCTGTGGTTGCGGTGTTGGCTTCGGTGCAGATGCCACTCAATGCCCAGAAATATGGTAATGGCCTCATTGACAAGACGATAGCTGTCGTGGGCAATGAGATGATTTCATTGTCGGAACTGGAGCAGGAGATTCTGTATATGCGTATGCAGGGGATGTATTCCGACAGGAATATGCGTTGCGAGCAGCTGGAGCGTATGCTTGAGTCGAAGCTTTTCCTGATGCAGGCGCGTGTGGATTCTCTCACGGTGAACCAGGAGATGGTGTCAAGCACTCTGGCGCAGCGTATCGACCAGATGCGTACTCAGCTCGGGGGTGATGACAATGTGGAGAAGGCCTACGGCAAGCCGATGTATAAACTTCGTCAGGAATGGAAGCAGCAGCTTGAGGACATGTCGCTTACCCAGCAGATGCAGTCGCAGATAGCTTCTGCAGTGCCTGAGCTGACTCCACACGATGTGAAGGAGTATGTTTCCAAGACTGATGCCGCGGACCTGCCTATGGTTCCGGTGAAGTATCAGTTGAGCCAGATCTGTATCTATCCGGACCGCGAGGCTGCGAATCTTGCGGTGAAGGAGAGGCTGCTGAGCATACGTGAGCGAATTATCAACGGTGAGAAATTCTCTACATTGGCCCGTATCTATTCTGAGGATCCGGGCAGCGCGAGGAAGGGCGGCGAACTGGGGCTTGCGTCGAAGTCGATTTTCTGGCCGGCATTTTCTGATGCGGCGATGTCGCTCAAGCCTGGTGTGATTTCCCAGATTGTGGAGACGCCGGACGGCTTCCATATTATCGAGGTGCTCGAGAAGAAGGGGGATATGTTCAATGCCCGCCATATTCTCATGAAGCCGGTCTATACGGATACTGACAGGCAGAAGGCGTTCAAGACGCTCGACTCGCTCAAGACTGAAATCCAGAACAAGGCTGTCACTTTCGAACTTGCGGCGAAGTTCTATTCTCAGGACAATCAGACTCGTACCAATGGCGGCCAGATGGCTGACCCAAATACCGGTTCCGCGTATTTTGAGATCGACCAGCTGAAGCCTCAGGACTATGCTGCCATCAAGAATCTGAAGGAAGGAGAGATATCCGAGCCTGTGGAATCGCTTGACAATGAGGGTCGTAGCGGTAATACTGTGTATAAGATAATCCGCGTGGACAAGATTATTCCGTCCCACACGGCTTCGTTCGAGAATGACTACAGCGAGCTGCTGGACGAGGCGAAGGTCAAGAAGCAGAATGAGGCTATCGACGAGTTCATTGACAGCAAGATAAAGACGACATATATCACTATCGACCCGCTGTTCAAGGACTGCAATTTCTCTCGCGAGGGCTGGAACAAGATAGTGGCTCAGTGCGCGTCCGAGGCTGCTGAAAAGTAAGATATTGAGTGTCAATGAATTTCCGTAAGCTTTTCATATCTGTCGTTACGGTTCTCTCGACATTGACAAGTCTGTCTGCACAGGAAAATGGCAGTCAGAAGGACTCGCTTGTTCGTCTTCTGAGCGCGCAGTCCATGGAGCTTATCGAGAAGGACGGCGTCGATTACCGAAAAGTGACGGGCCCGGCGAGGTTTCTGCACAATGATACTTATCTTATCTGTGATACGGCGCTCTGGAATATGAGTTCCAATGAAATCTACGCCATCAGCAATGTGAAGATTCTTCAGGACCAGACGGTGCTGACGGGAGACAGGCTGACTTATTACATTGACAGGGACCTGGCTGAGTTCAGGGGTACATTGGTGCAGCTCGAGGACAAGGACCGGAATGTGCTGCGTACCGAGCATCTGGACTACAACACGAAGGACAGTGTGGCGGTTTTCTTCAACGGCGGTTCGATGAAGGATGCCGAGGGGCAGATAATCGAAAGCCGCACAGGTACTTACGATTCGAAAATCAGGACGTTCACGTTCAATGACAGGGTGAATATGTTCACGGATTCGGTGTTCGTGAAGTCCACTACCATTGTCTATGATGCCAGGACCAATGTGGCGACGTTCGGGTTCGACACGGATACTTGGCAGGATGACAATATGCTTTCGGCCAATGGCGGCTGGTATGACCGCGGACGCGAGATTTTCCTGTTCCGGAACAATGTCCACGGCATGAGTGATACTCAGGAAGGCTGGGCGGACTCCTTATATTATTATAGGTCATCTAAGAATATCGAGCTGCTCGGCAATGCGCAGGTGACTGACACTACGCGTGATGTTTCGGCTCTGGCCGGACGGATTTTCTATACGGATTCGTTGTCCGAGGTGAAGCTGACGAGGGACCCGGCGGTGATCGGCGTGATGAAAAATGCTGAGGACCAGCCTGATACGGTCTATTTCGGGGCTGATACCATTTTTGCCCGTACCTATATGATGTTTCAGGTCAATGAATCTGAGATAAAGAATTCCAAGTCCCGCATGGAGGATTTGGCGGTGGATGCTGTCCAGGCTTATCGTCAGAAGGCGGCCAAGGAGGCGGCTGAAGCTGCGGCCAAGGCGATGGAGAATGACCCGAACCGTCCTAAGCCGAACAAGAAACAGACTGGGGAGACTGGGGCTGTGGCTGCTGCAGGAGGGGCTGCGGAGACTTCGGGGGCTTCTGAGGTTTCCGAGAGTGATGCATCTGAGTCTCCGGATGTTTCGGAGGCGGATGAGACTTCTGGGTCGGATGAGGCTTCCGGAAAGGATGGTGATGAGGCGACTGATGCAGCGGAGGTGGCCGAGGGCGCTCCGTCAGACTCATTGACAGCCAAGACATTGACCTCGGCTAAGGATTCGACCGCGATGGCGGCTGGTGCACAGGCCTCTGAGGCAGATTCTGTCTCTCACGCGCTCGCATCGCTCGGTACGGCAGCTGGTGCACTTCAGAAACCGGCCGGCAGGCTCGCTCATGCGTCCGATTCCCTTTCTCACATTGCTGACACGCTCTCGCATTCGGCAGATTCGCTCGCGAATGCAACAGATTCATTGACAGTAGCCGCGGACTCGCTTTCCGCACCGAAGGACTCCACGAAACTGAATTTCATCACGGCCATCAAGAACGTGAAGATGTTCCGCAAAGATATACAGCTCGCTTGCGACTCATTGGTTTACAATGACTTGGATTCATTGGTCCGAATGTATGAGAAGCCGTTTGTCTGGAATGAGGGCAACAGGCAGTACTCGGCCGACAGCATCTATGCGGTGATCAAGGACAGGGCCATGCAGAAGGCCAGCCTGATGTCCAACGCGTTCATCATCGTGAAAGAAGACTCGTTGTGCTTCGACCAGATCAGGGCCACGGAAATGCTCGCCTACTTCGACACTACCGGGGCATTGACACGATTCGATGCTCTCGGCGAGGCGAATGCCGTTTTCTATCTGCAGGAGGACAGCGTCTATGCGACCGTGAACAAGAGTGCGGCGAAAATGCTCTCCGCGCGGTTCCTGAACGGGGAACTGGACAAGGTCTATTACTTCGATGCCGCGAAAAACGATGGCTATCCGGTGGCTCAGATGACACGTGATGAACGTGTGCTGAAGGGCTTTGACTGGCAGATAGATGCGTGCCCGCGCGGCAAACAGGACATTACCACGCTCTCTCTGCGTCCATCGGAGCGCAGTTCATATTCGGCCCGTCCGCGTGCAACTTTCGAATACACAGACAGATACTATCCTGGTTACATCCCGGGCATAATGAAGCAGATCCGCGATGGCAAGGTGGCCAAGGCCAATGCAGAGGCTCGCAGGAAGGCTGCCGCACAGGCTAAGGCCGCTGCCGCAGATTCATTGACGGTAGCTGGCGACTCGCTGTCCGTGACGCAGGATTCATTGTCACTCACTCCTGCGGACTCGCTCGGAACGTCCCTCCCGTCTGTCGCGGATTCGACAAAGGCCGGTTCGGATTCTTTGTCCGTATCTGCGGATTCGTCTTCTGTCAATGCTCCTGTGCTGGATCCGTCCGCGTTGAAGAAGGCGCAGCGTGATTCCATCCGTGCGGCGAAGATTGCTGCCCGTGAAGCCAAATGGGCAAGGCTCGACAGTCTGGATGCAGCCAAAGCCAAGGCAGCAGCGGATAAGAAAGCTGCCAAACTTCGTGCGAAGAAGCTGAAACAGCTCAAGGCCCTGAAAGCCAGGGAGGAGAAGGAGAATGCCCGTCTCGAGAAATACAAAGCCGCATACCTGAAACAAAAGGAGCGCGACGACCTCAAAGCCGCCGCTAAGTCCGCACGCGAGGCAGCGAAAACAGCCCGAGGGGCGGAGAAAACCGCCCGGAAAGCCGATGACGACGCAGGTGCGCCAGAAAAATCACAGCAGGCAGGTGGAGCGGAGAAAGGCCCGACGTCAGAGGCGATTGCTCCCGCTCAGAAAGGCTGAGGTGCTGACTGAAAAGCATCCCAGCGGCGGATTATGGTACCAATGAGCATTTGAGCTAATGCGCAAAGATGCTCACTCTCCTAAAAAAATAGGGTGATGAGCATCTTTGCATTTCGCTTTTAGGGTATGTAAGTGGTTGTATGTTAATTTGTTACATCTAAATTCGCCAACTTGCAGGTATGCTCATTGGTTCAGTAATTACCTATGGTGGCACGCTGAGGTCGTGTTGCTGCGTCTAATGACTTTCCGTATCCCTATTCCGCGAACAGCTTGACGATGTTCAGGACTACTTCGGAGGCCTTCTCGATGCTCTCGAGAGGGGCGAACTCCATCTTACCGTGGAAGTTCAGGCCGCCGGCGAAGATGTTCGGGCATGGGAGGCCTTTGAATGAAAGGTTCGCTCCGTCAGTGCCGCCTCGGATAGGCTGAATCTTCGGCTTGATGCCTGCCATCTCCATGGCCTTGACAGCCTTTTCGACAATGAAATAGTATGGCTCTACCTGCTCACGCATGTTGTAGTACTGGTCCTTGACCTCCAGAGAGGCAGTGCCTTCACCGTATTTGACATTGATGAAATTGACACATTGACCTATAAGCTCCTTCTTTTCCTCGAACTTCTTGCGGTCGTGGTCGCGGATGATGTAGCTGAAATCAGCCTCCTCTACCGAACCCTTGAAACTGATGATGTGGAAGAAACCGTCATAGCCCTCGGTGATCTCAGGACGTTGGCCGATAGGAAGCAAGTCATTGAACTCCATACCGATAAGGATGGCATTCTTCATCTTGTCCTTCGCGTAACCCGGGTGGACATTGCGCCCCTGGATGTGGAGCTTGGCGGAAGCGGCATTGAAATTCTCGAACTCCAGCTCACCGATTTCGCCGCCGTCCATCGTGTAGGCATAGTCGGCACCGAAGCGCTTCACGTCGAACTTCACGACACCGCGGCCGATTTCCTCATCCGGAGTGAAACCGATCTTGATGTCGCCATGCTTGAACTCAGGGTGCTCCATGATGTATTGCACCGCGTTCATGATCTCCGCCACACCGGCCTTGTCGTCAGCTCCGAGCAACGTGGTGCCGTCAGTGGTGATGATGGTCTGGCCCTTGTGAGCCAGCAGTTCAGGGAACTCGGACGGCCTCAGGAACAGGCCCGGCACACCTTTCAATGCGATGTCTCCACTGTCGTAGTCCTTGATGATCTGCGGCTTGACATCCTTTCCGGAAGCGTCAGGAGACGTATCCACGTGCGCGATGAAGCCTATGGCAGGAACTTTCTTGTCAATGTTGGACGGGATGGAACCCATGACGTAGCCGTACTCGTCCAGGGTAGCCTCCACGCCCATATCGTTCAGCTCCTTGCAGAGCAACTTCAGCAAATCCAGTTCCTTGGCAGCGCTTGGCTGTGACTCCGAATTTTCATCAGACTGAGTGTCGATGGCGACGTATCTCAGAAATCTGTCCAATATCTTTTCCATATCTCGTTATTGTAATTGTTTTTTCTCATTGACCTTCATCGCGACCCCGATAATGAACGCGATGATACCTATATAAGGAAGAAGCGCTACAGCTTCACCGTACTCTGCGTGCCACGAAGTCAGGAACAGATTCACATTCGCGAACTTGAGGATGGCGCTGACAACGCCCATCAGGGCGCCGCCTGCAATAAATCCTGAAGCGATAAGCGTACCCTTTTCGTGTCTCTCTGCATTGACCTGAGCATCCTTGCTGCGGGAAGCGACGAACCACGAGATGGCGCCGCCGATGAGCAGAGGCAGGTTCAGGTCGATAGGAATGAACATCCCGAGAGCGAAAGCGAGAGCCGGTATCTTGCACATTGTCAGGACAATAGCGATGAGCACACCGATTCCGTAGAGAATCCACGGAGCACCGCCGCCGTTCATCAGCGGCTGGATAACGGCTGCCATTGCATTGGCCTGAGGCGCGACGAGAGCATTGTCCCCGGTGAATCCGAAGGTCTTGTTCAGCACGAGCATCACTCCGCAGACAGTGGCAGCAGCGACGGCGACGCCCGCGAACTTCCAGATTTCCTGCTTCTTAGGCGTGGTGCCGAGCCAATATCCGATTTTCAGGTCAGTCACGAACGAGCCCGCCACAGACAGCGCCGTGCACACGACTCCGCCGATCACCAGCGCCGCCGCCATACCGGCATTGCCCTTCAGCCCGACCGCCACGAGGATCAATGATGCTATGATCAATGTCATAAGTGTCATGCCGCTGACAGGGTTAGAGCCCACGATGGCGATAGCGTTGGCCGCCACGGTCGTGAACAGGAAGGAGATGATGCCCACGATCAGCACGCCGACCAATGCCTGCCAGATGTTTTCCACGACTCCGCCCAATGCGAAGAATGCGAAAATCGCCAGCAGGGCTATTACAATGCCGAAAACAATCGTCTTCATCGGCATGTCTTCATCTGTGCGCTCGGTGGCTTCGGCTTTTGTGCCCGGCTTTTTCGTGAACTCGCTTGCGGCAAGTCCTACGGCCGATTTGATGACTCCGAAAGATTTGATGATGCCGATGATGCCGGCTGTGGCAATGCCGCCGATGCCGATGTGACGCGCGTATTCCTTGAAGATCTGGTCTGCGGACATGTCTCCGATGGTCTGCGTGATGCCGCTGTTCATAAGGTCAATGACTTGGCCGCCCCAGATGAGATTCATCAGCGGGATGATTACCAGCCACACCAGGAAGCTGCCGCAGCAGATTATGAACGCGTATTTGAGACCGACAATGTAGCCGAGTCCGAGTACTGCAGCGCCGGTGTTCAGCTTCAGCACGACTTTAGCTTTGTCTGCGATGTGCTGGCCGATGGCGGTGACTGTGGTGGATACCGTTTCGCTCCATGCGCCGAAAGTGGCGATGATGAAATCGTAGAGTCCGCCCACGAGACCGCTGAGTATCAATGTCTTGGCATTGTTTCCTCCGCCTTCGCCGCTAATCAGGACCTGTGTCGTGGCTGTGGCTTCAGGGAAAGGATACTTGCCGTGCATCTCCTTTACGAAGTATTTTCTGAACGGAATCAGGAAGAGGATGCCGAGAATGCCGCCGAGAAGGGAGGACAGGAACATCTGCATAAAGTTCACCTCTACACCTAATATATATATGGCAGGGAGAGTGAAGATGGCGCCGGCCACCACTGAGCCGGAGCATCCGCCGATGGACTGGATGATGACATTCTGGCCGAGGCCGCCTTTCTTGCCCAATGCGCTTGTAAGGCCTACGGCAATGATGGCGATCGGAATGGCCGCTTCGAATACCTGGCCGACCTTCAGTCCGAGGTATGCGGCAGCGGCTGAGAAGATGATGACCATGATCAGGCCGACGCATACTGAATAAGGTGTGACTTCAGGATAGTTTTTCTGAGGGCTCAGAAGCGGTTCGTACTTTTCGCCCGGTTTAAGTTCTCTCTGCGCGTTCTCAGGCAGAGTCGTTCTTTTTTCTTCCATTTGCTTATCTGTCTATGTGTTTTGGCAGCGCGACTCTTCCGGCCGCGTCATACAAACTTAAGCAAAATCCATTTATTTCGACAGGTTTTGGGGGTGAAAATGGTGTATAAAATGTTTTTTATGAAAAAAATGATAAAAAAAGTCGGAAAAAATTTGGAGGTAATGAAAAAGTGCGTATCTTTGCAGTCCGTTTGAGAAACAACGATGCTGAAAAGCTTCAGAAACACGTTCAAACGGCCAAGTTCATTGACAACATTGAGAGAGAATAAGAGGTAAAGATAGAAAAGAAAATCAGTTTGTAATTTGTAGATAATTCGAGAGTTTTTTCGAGTTGCGAATTAGGGACTGCAATTTCATAGGCAAAAACGAGACAAGAAGAGAGTCGCTGAATACGGTGCGCAACCGTATTGAGGGACTGTAATTCACGAGAGAAAGAGGAGAAGGGCGAACGGGGGATGCCTAGGCTATCCGGAGGCGAGGAAGGACGCGGTAAGCTGCGAAAATTCACGGGGATTCGCAAACAGGAAGTGATCCGTGAGTGTCCGAATGGGGCAACCCGGCAGGCTGAAGGCCTGTCACCATCATATGATGGGGCGAACGGGGGGAACTGAAACATCTCAGTACCCCCAGGAGAAGAAAGAAAGATCGATGACCTGAGTAGAGGCGATCGAAAGGGTCGGAGCCTAAACCGTGCAGCTCAAGGGCTGTGCGGGGTCGTAGGAGCTCCCAAGGGATGACGTCAAGGAACTGGAAGCGCATGGAAAGGCGCCGCGCAGAGTGTGACACGCACGTACGGGCAACGAGGACGTTACAGGGGAGCCACCTGAGTAGGGCGGGGCACGAGGAATCCTGTCCGAATCCGCGGGGACCATCCCGCAAGGCTAAATACATCCGGAAGACCGATAGTGAACCAGTACCGTGAGGGAAAGGTGGGAAGAACCCCGAACAGGGGAGTGAAAGAGAACCTGAAACCGTTCGTCTACAAGCGGTCGGAGCTCGCGAGAGCGACGGCGTGCCTTTTGCATAATGAGCCTACGAGTTGCTTCACGCCGGCGAGGCTAAGCCATTGAGTGGCGGAGCCGGAGCGAGAGCGAGTCTGAACAGGGCGTTCAGTCGGCGTGAGCAGACGCGAAACCTAGTGATCTACCCTTGTCCAGGGTGAAGTCGCCGTAACAGGCGATGGAGGCCCGAACCAGTTTCCGTTGAAAAGGGCTTGGATGAGATGAGGGTAGGAGTGAAAGGCCAATCAAACTGGGAGATAGCTCGTACTCCCCGAAATGTCTTTAGGGACAGCCTCGACGGTGTGTATGTGAGGTAGAGATACTGATAGGAAGAGAGGGCTTCGCCGCCTGTCAATTCCTGCCAAACTCCGAATGCGCATACATTAGACGTCGGGAGTGAGTCGGCGGGTGCTAATATCCGTCGGCGAGAGGGTAAGAGCCCAGACCTCCGGCCAAGGCCCCAAAGCGCAGTTTAAGTTGAGAGAGAACAAGGTGACACCGCAGAGACAGCTAGGATGTTAGCTTGGAAGCAGCTATTCATTCAAAGAGTGCGTAACAGCTCACTAGTCGAGCGGTGACGCGTGGATGATGACCGGGCATCAAGACTGCCGCCGAAGCCGAGGGCGCGAATTTATTCGCGCGGTAGGGGAGCATTGTGTACAGCGGAGAAGGCCGACCGGCGAGGTCGACTGGAGCGTACAGAAAAGAAAATGTAG
>OHTV01000317.1_pt1:22500-26451 | contig 26451 bp, 16 predicted proteins | sample 1579041 | NCBI WGS metagenome assembly OHTV01 (sample SAMEA3879583, study PRJEB24766) | human gut metagenome | biome: human-associated habitat; feature: feces | place: USA | collected 1985/1987
GAACAGAATAAAGTGTGGGTTGGACTGTCTAAAGAAACGGCTCATCAGTTAGGAACGCCTATTTCGTCTTTGATAGCTTGGGTGGAATATCTGCGGACAAAAGATATAGATTCTTCTCTCTTGAACGAGATGGAAAAAGATGTGAAGCGTTTGGAAACGATTGCGGAGCGTTTTTCCAAGATCGGTTCCAATCCGGACCCAGTCCCAGTGGATATCAATAATTCTATCCGTTCGGCCTTGAGCTATATGAGCACACGTATTTCTTCGAAGGTCAAGATTTATACGCATCTTACCGACGGGCCGGTTCCGGTGTTGATGAATGACTCTCTTTTTGCTTGGGTTATAGAGAATCTGACAAAAAATGCGGTAGATGCAATGGAAGGGCAGGGGGAAATCACGTTTCAGGTGGAGGAACGTGATAAAGTCGTTCGTATCGATGTGACCGATACCGGGAAGGGGATCGCCAAATCTAAGTTTAAAACCGTATTTAATCCCGGTTATACGACCAAAAAGCGTGGGTGGGGGCTAGGCTTGTCTCTGGTAAAGCGTATTATCGAATCTTATCACGGCGGAAGGATATTTGTTAAGAGTTCGGAAGTCGGCAAAGGCACGACTTTTCGAATTGAGCTTCGGAAATATAAGGGCTAAAATCTTAGATAGTAAAAAATAACTGCAAAGATGTTGCATTTGTGTTTAGTTTTTTCGTACCTTTGCAAGGTTTTTACACTAAAAGGCTTTGGGAAAGTTTAAATTATATAATGTAGATTTGAAAAATCTCACTCCAGGAATACACGAATTCGAGTATTTATTGGAGAATAAGTTTTTTGTGGATATTGATGGAGACCAAGTCCAGAAGGGCAAAGTGAAGGTTAACCTCACGGTAAAACGGTCTTCCATGATGTTTGAAATGAACTTTCAGATTGAAGGTGTTGTTATGGTTCCGTGCGACAGATGTCTGGACGATATGGAAATCCCAATCGACACGCATAATCGCCTGGTGGTAAAGTTCGGTAAAGAATATGCCGAAGAAAGTGACGAAGTAGTGGTTATACCGGAAGACGAAGGTGCTATTAACCTCGCGTGGTTCCTGTATGAATTTATTGCATTGGCAATACCTATGAAGCATGTACATGCTCCGGGAAAATGTAATAAGGCTATGTCGTCCAAGTTGAAGAAGCATACCGCCAGAAGCACTGAAGACGGAGATGAAGAGTACGAAGACGATAGCGTGGAAGAAGATATCGCGATTGATGACGACGTACCTGTGGCAACAGATCCGAGATGGGATGGTCTGAAAGGTTTACTTGAGAATGATAACAATTAAATAAATTAAAACATGGCACATCCTAAAAGAAGACAAGGTAAGACAAGAACAGCCAAGAGAAGAACTCATGACAAGGCTGTTGCTCCCACAATGGCTATTTGCCCGAACTGCGGCGCATGGCACATTTATCACACTGTATGCGGCGAATGCGGCTATTACAGAGGTAAGTTAGCTATCGAAAAAGAAGCAGCTGTATAATTAGTACAGTTATACTGAAAAACAGCCTGAGGGTGATGCTCTCCGGCTGCTTTAAGTATTATAGTATTGCTAATTTAAAATAGGTTTGATGGAAAAAATAAATGCAGTAATCACAGGAGTTGGAGGATATGTACCCGATTATATCTTGACTAATGACGAGATATCTAAAATGGTAGATACCAACGATGAATGGATTATGACTCGTATCGGAGTAAAGGAAAGACGTATCCTGAATGAAGAAGGGTTAGGTAGTTCCTATATGGCGCGTAAAGCTGCCAAACAGCTGATGCAACGTACTGGCGCGGATCCGGATGATATAGATCTGGTGATTGTAGCTACTTCCACTCCGGATTATCATTTCCCTTCTACAGCTTCTATTTTATGTGATAAGCTAAGGCTGAAAAATGCATATGCTTTTGACTTGCAGGCAGCCTGCAGCGGATTTCTCTATCTGATGGAGACGGCGGCCAATTTCATCCGTTCTGGAAGATATAAGAAGGTTATCATTGTGGGAGCCGACAAGATGTCGTCAATGGTTGATTATACAGACCGTGCTACTTGTCCTATCTTTGGAGACGGCGCTGCAGCTTTCATGCTCGAGCCGACAACAGAAGATGTAGGTATTATGGATGCTATTCTGAGAACCGACGGCAAAGGTTTGCCTTTCCTGCATATGAAAGCGGGTGGGTCGGTTTGTCCTCCCTCTTATTTTACTGTAGACAACCACATGCATTACATTTATCAGGAAGGACGTACTGTGTTTAAGTATGCCGTATCCAATATGTCGGATGTTAGCGCGGCCATTGCCGAGAAAAACGGTCTGACAAAGGATAGCATTGACTGGGTGATTCCGCACCAGGCCAATCTTCGTATCATTGATGCTGTGGCACATCGTCTGGAAGTTCCTCGTGAGAAAGTACTGATTAATATCGAACGTTACGGCAATACCAGTGCTGCTACGTTGCCTCTTTGCATCTGGGACTTTGAAGATAAGCTGAAGAAAGGCGACAACCTTATTTTCACTGCATTCGGCGCAGGATTTACCTGGGGAGCCGTGTATGTGAAGTGGGGATACGACGGAAAGAAGCAGTAACATACTATTGCTAAATATAATATGATAAAAACGCATCCTATTTCGATTCGATGCGTTTTTTTGTCTCAATTCAAATACTGAAGTCATGCACAAAGCAGGTTTTGTAAATATCGTGGGAAATCCGAATGTGGGCAAATCCACATTGATGAACGTTTTGGTAGGTGAGCGCATTTCTATCGCCACTTTCAAGGCGCAGACCACCCGTCATCGGATTATGGGCATCTATAATACGGATGACATGCAAATTGTGTTTTCGGACACTCCGGGTGTATTGAAGCCAAACTATAAGTTACAGGAGTCCATGCTGAATTTCTCCACTTCGGCATTGACGGATGCGGATGTGTTGCTGTATGTGACAGATGTGGTTGAGACTCCCGACAAGCATAATGACTTTGTGGAGAAAGTAGGACACTTGGACGTTCCGGTATTGCTGCTTATCAATAAGATTGATTTAAGCAACCAGGAAAAGCTGGTGGAACTGGTGGAAGCATGGAAGGAATTGCTGCCGAAGGCGGAAATTATTCCTATCTCTGCTACTTCGAAATTTAATGTGGATTATGTCATGAAGCGGGTGAAGGAGCTGTTGCCCGACTCACCTCCTTATTTCGACAAGGACCAGTGGACGGACAAGCCGGCGCGTTTCTTCGTGACCGAAATAATCCGTGAGAAAATTCTGTTGTACTACGATAAGGAAATCCCTTATTCGGTGGAGGTGATGGTAGAACAGTTTAAGGAGGAGGCAAAGAAGATTCATATCAGTGCCGTAATCTATGTGGAGCGTGATTCGCAAAAAGGTATTATCATAGGCAAGCAGGGGAAGGCTTTGAAGAAAGTGGCTACTGAAGCGCGCCGTGATTTGGAGAGGTTTTTCGGGAAAACGATATTCCTGGAGACGTTTGTGAAAGTTGATAAGGATTGGCGGAGTTCGGACAAGGAACTGCGTAATTTTGGTTATCAGCTGGATTAAGAGTTATTCATACGACTGTGACAGTCGCAAAAAACAAAGAGTGTGAACTATGGGAAATTTAGTTGCAATCGTAGGACGTCCCAATGTGGGAAAGTCTACATTATTTAACCGTCTGACCAAGACACGTCAGGCAATTGTGAATGAGGAAGCGGGAACCACCCGTGACCGCCAATATGGAAAGACCGAATGGTTGGGACGTGAGTTCTCCGTGGTAGATACCGGCGGTTGGGTAGTGAACTCTGATGATATTTTCGAAGAAGAGATTCGTAAGCAGGTATTGATGGCGGTGGACGAAGCCGACGTGATACTGTTCGTGGTGGATGTGATGAACGGGGTTACGGACCTCGACGAGCAGGTAGCTGCCATCTT
>OHTV01000334.1_pt1 | contig 25381 bp, 16 predicted proteins | sample 1579041 | NCBI WGS metagenome assembly OHTV01 (sample SAMEA3879583, study PRJEB24766) | human gut metagenome | biome: human-associated habitat; feature: feces | place: USA | collected 1985/1987
TACGGTAAACACCTCTCTCCTCAAGTCCATGAGCACCTTTCTCTTTACGGAAGCACGGAGAATAGCTTGTAAGTGTCTTCGGAAGCTCTTCCTCCGGAATAATCTGGTCAATGAATTTACCGATCATGGAATGCTCACTTGTTCCGATCAGGTAAAGATCCTCTCCCTCAATCTTGTACATCATAGCATCCATCTCCGCAAAGCTCATAACGCCTGTAACAACGTTGCTTCTGATCATGAAAGGCGGTACGCAGTAAGTAAATCCCCGGTTGATCATGAAATCTCTTGCATAGGAAATTACTGCGGAATGAAGGCGTGCGATATCACCCATCAGATAATAGAATCCGTTACCGGCAACACGTCTTGCGCTGTCAAGATCGATTCCATCAAAATTCTCCATGATATCTGTATGATACGGAACTTCAAAATCCGGAACAACCGGCTCACCAAATTTCTCAATCTCTACGTTCTGGCTGTCGTCTTTACCGATCGGTACAGAAGGATCGATGATGTTCGGGATCACCATCATATCTTTCAGAAGCTCTTCCTCAACCTCTTTCTCTCTCTGAGAAAGTTCCTCAATACGAGTTCCGGATGCAGCAACCTGTTTTTTAACCTCTTCTGCCTCTTCTCTTTTTCCCTGGCCCATAAGAGCACCGATCTGTTTGGAGATCTTGTTTCTCTCAGCACGGAGAGCCTCAACCTCCTGCTTAATCTCTCTGTTTTCTTTATCAAGTTCGAGAACCTTGTCAACTAGCTCCAGTTTGCTGTCCTGGAACTTATTGCGGATATTCTGCTTTACAACCTCCGGATTCTCTCTCACAAACTTAATGTCTAACATGATATTCCTCCTGTATTAAAAATATTCTTACTCTTTGCAGTTTTTTATTCCTTCTCAATCTCACCAAGGCCAAAGTTTACTGCTTTTCTCAAAGCTTCCACTTCTTCCTGACTAAGTACAACATAGGACTCACCTTTTACGATCTCCTTTAAATAAAGGAAACAGTTATCGCGGCTGTGAACCGCATTCAAGATCAGACCCGTATTGTTTTTATCAAGAAGCGCCAGTGCAAAGCTGAGTTTTCCACCTACATCATCAAATGCATCATACTTTTCAACGCCATATTTGCTGAACATTACATTCATATTTTTTTTGATAAAGCTGATGTCATGATCATGATCTTCCTTTGCTTCATACAGCCGATCGATCTGTGCAAATTTTCTTACAAAAACTTTTTCCAGTGACTGTGCATCTCCGCCTCTCATAAACATCTTGTACTTCCGTTCCAAACGGCTGAGACGCATATTGCTACTCACCACATTGATCAGAAGAATGATGGTAAGGATCAGCAAAACAATGATCACAATCCCGGAATCAATTCCCATGCTTTCAAAAATCCCGCTCATTCTGCCTCCTATCTGATAGATTCGAACAGATCAATGATCCTCTCCAGTTCATCTCTGGAATAATATTCAATTTCAATTTTACCTTTGTTGTTTTTCTTTCGCTGAATGGATACCTTTGTTCCCATGATACCTTTCATTTTTTCTTCCAGGCTCTCATAAATGGCATCTTCTGCTGTGTTTCTCTCTGTTTTTACTTTTTTCGCAGGAGAAACCAGATTCTTTACAAGTTTTTCCGTCTCACGAACACTGAGTTTTTCATCAAAAACCTTCATGGCTGTTGTTTCCTGAAGAGCTTCATCAGAAATTCCCAGAAGTGCTCTCGCATGACCAGCTGAGATCATATCTGCAATTACCATTTCCTGAACTTTTGAAGAAAGCTTCAGAAGACGCATGGAATTAGTTACTGCAGTTCTGCTTTTGGCAACTCTGTCTGCGATTTCATCCTGTTTCAGGTGAAACTCTTCCATCAGACGTTTGTATGCCATCGCTTCCTCTATAGGATTCAGGTCTTCCCGCTGAATGTTCTCGATCAAGGAAATTTCTACGATTTCCTGGTCTGTAAACTCTTTTACAACAACAGGAACTTCCTTGAGCCCTGCCATCTTGGCAGCTCTCCAGCGGCGTTCACCTGCAATGATCTCAAAATAATCCTTCTTATCGGATACCAACAACGGCTGAAGAACACCGTACTGTTTAATGGATTCCGAAAGTTCCAGCAGCGCATCCTCATCAAAATGTCTTCTGGGCTGATTCAGATTTGGTTCTACGCTGGAAATTTTCACAAGTCGCTCTGCGGCCGGACTATCTTTTTCAGTTGGTTTGTCTTTTTTTACAACTGCAGATCTTGTCTTTTTTGCAGGTTCCTTTGACGGACCGCCTGCTTTGTTCGGGATCAGTGCGTCAAGACCCTTTCCAAGGCCTCCTGTTCTTCTTCCAGCCATCACTCGCCCTCCCTGCCTATAACTTCTTCTGCCAGGAGGCGATAACTCTCTGCTCCTGTAGATCGTGAATCGTACAGATTGATCGGTTTTCCATAGCTTGGTGCCTCTGCAAGTCGTACATTTCTCGGTATGATCGTTTTGTATATATTCTGGTCCAGGTTTTCTTTTACATTTTCTACAACCTGAAGTGACAGATTTGTTCTGGCATCATACATAGTAAAGACCACGCCTTCGATCTTCAACCTCTTATTCAATCGGTCTCTTACCAGTTCGATGGTATGTATCAACTGTGATAAACCTTCCAATGCATAATACTCACACTGAATCGGCACCAGAACGGAGGTTGCGGCTGTCAAAGCATTAATTGTAAGCATACTCAGTGACGGCGGACAATCCATGATTATGTAATCATATTTCCGGCGAAGTTTATCCGTGATCTTTTTCAGAATAAATTCTTTATCCTCAAGATCAACCAGTTCAATTTCTGCACCGGAAAGATTCATATTCGATGGTATCAGGTCAACATTATCTACAACGTTCTTTATAATGGTATCCTTGGTCTCTGCTTCTCCAAGCAGCAGCTCATAAAGGGTGTTTTCTACTGCATTCTTGTCTGCGCCAAGTCCACTGGTCGTATTTCCCTGCGGATCAATGTCGATGGCAAGAACCTTTTTCCCTTTTTCAGCAAGGCAGGCCGATAGATTGATGGCTGTCGTTGATTTTCCAACCCCGCCTTTCTGATTGGCAACTGCAATGATTCGTCCCATTGTACCCCTCCTTTTTATTTTTTTAAGGGATTTTTACTCATTGGATATCATTATAACACTTTTATTTTTAAACTGCCACATAATGTTTCACGTGAAACAATAGAAAATAGGTTTTGAATTATTTTATTTATTGTGTAGTATACCCAAACTCATTCCGGACTAAACAGAAGTTTGACAGTAACAGTACATCGATTATAAAGTCCATCAACTCCGCATAAACTTCCAGTTTTATTTGTTACCAATCAGACTATATATTTTACGCCATAAAAACGTACCAGAAATGAAGTTCCCATTTATAGATATTTTGCTGAAATTGTTCTGATTTATCGTAATCTCGAAAATAATTCGATTTTCTCGGTATAGATATATTATCTTTTATGGAACCTTGCACACTGCTACATAGGCATCGAAATCCCTTTCTTTTACAGCATTTATAGCATTTTCAAATTTTATCTGAACACTAAAAACATTACTATTATTATCAAGCGAACAAAAGTATCTGTAAACGCATTCGCAGTTCTACACTGAATAACTGCTTCGCGATTTACCAAAAGGACTACAAACTACTCTTCCCTGATAAGAAGCAGTTCTTCAACCACTGCTTATCGTTTCTTGCAATTGAAGCCAAAAACAGGGGGGGGAATTCCTGATTCGAGTCATACAAACAAAAGCATCCGCAGTTGCTACGCAGCTTTACACCGAATAACTGCTCCGCAGTTTATCAAAACTTGCTTGTACTCTTCCTGATACAAGCAAGTCACCAACCGCTGCTTATTGCTTCTTACACTTGAAGCAGGGGACCTCCTGACGCGATTAAAAACTATATCACGCTACCGTAAAGCGCATATGAGTTGTCGTTGTTGCGAAACATTTTTTAAGTCAAACGGATAAAAACATCCTCTTCACTACTGCTCATAGCTTAATAAATGTTTCGCAGTTTATCAGAAGGAGACTGTACTTCTCCTGATACAAGCAAGTCCCCAACCACTGCTTATTGTAGTTCACAATTGAAGCAGGTGAATTACTTGATTCGATTAAAATCTATATTAAACCTACCATAAAACAAATAAACACGAACTACAGCTGTTTTTTATTTCTGCAATTGTCAAAGATGGGGTTATAACTCTTTATTCTTAATCTGTCTTCGGATGATGTTTCACGTGAAACATCATCCGAAGACAGATTATCAAACCAATATTCATAATTGAAGCAAGTGACTTCCTCGATCCGGTTAAAAATGCCATCAACGAAATCGATCCAGGACACGGTTTGACTTGTAACTGCAAGGGTACTGAACAGTTACGAACACATTATAAAATCAATGAGAAATATCAAAAAAATACTCCGATATATTCTCTCTGGCATTATCTGTATCACGAAAGCATGTAAAAAATACAAGAAACTCCATCCACAAAATAATGTGGCTGTTATCTTTATATTCCCCAAAAGCATCTATATATAGTAAATGGAAACTTCTTTTCCCGGAGTGTTTTTATAGTGTGAAATACATGTATCTCTCGTGAAAAAAATATAATATTATGAAACTAGAATTTTCGATTTTTGTTTATTTTATTATGTTTACGAAAGATTTGCGTATTTATTTCATTTTTCTTTCAGTCCTGTTATATATTCGTTATGTACATGTTAACTAAAGACTTTTTCAAGCATAGTTTCATTTTGTAATATCCAATATAAAATGTATCCGAATAAGGTTCCGGCATAGAACTAGCATAAAATAAATTTCACTTAATAGGCTTTTTCTTCTAAATCAAGCCGTAAAACACTTCCCTGCCTTCCCTTTATCCCAGTCATGCGGACAAAAATTTTTGCATTCGATCATAGTTTTACACAAAATAGCTGTTTTACAGTTTATCAGGAAGAGTACAAGTATTTTCCCACCCACAGCTTATTGTTTTTTTGTAATCGAAGCAGCTACTTTCTTTTATTCGATCAATCAAAATTTCACATGTTTAAAGCAGGAACGGATCTATATTTTATCTTTTTGCCGTATGTGTGCAGGTGCACATTTTATATTTTAAGGCTTTTTTATATGTACATGCGCGTAAAGTACGTTTTATCGTACTTTTTTATTTAAAGTACTATAATTTGTACTTTAATACTTTTTTATTCGTAAATATCCTATTATTTCTCTTTATTTGCCAGTATTTTCTTTTATAAAGTCCTTTTTATCGTACTTAACGTTTGTGTTATTATCATTATCATAGCGTTCTCTTCGCAGAAATAATCTCTTATTTCTCTTTATTTCATCCTTACTCTTATATCGTTTTTCTATAAAATCCCCCATATTTTCCGCCTTACCCTCCATTTTTTCATATAAATACACATTTTTACTACATTCACTTAACTTGTTAATTCCCCATCCAGTTCACAAAAGCATCTGACCGAAATCATGGGGAATACTGATGACAGTATCTGGCAACTCACCTTCAAGTGTGCAAACATATCTATCCAATTTGGGATCAAACGAATAAAAATACCCGTATTCGCTACGCAGTTCTACACCCAATAGCTACTTTGCAATTTATCAGGACCTGCTTACAATGTACCCATAACAGTGGCCACATGAATTAGTGCAGTACCTTGTTTTCAGACATGCCCACTATTCCTTTCCCCGTTTCTAAACGCCGTCGCATTCTTCCTAATACACGCCACCCACTGCTTATTACTTATTACTTTTTACTTTTTCGTAATTGAAGCAGGAGACTTACTGTTAACTGGTAATATTATCCTCCGAGTTTTTTTGTGAGCAAAGACCACTGAAAGCCCTGGACATACCATGCAAATTTATGTGATTAGCATAATTTCTGTGCATCGCGAAGTGTATTACCAAGAACGAAGTGATCAGTAATCAGGAAACTTTTTGATTTAATTCAAGCAGATAAAAGCATCCGCTTCACTACTTGCTCATAACCGAATAAGTGCTTCGCAGTTTATCAGAAGGAGCCTGCACTTCTCCTGATGCAAGCAAGTTCCCCCGATTATTGCTTTTCGCAATCGAACCAGGGGACTTATTTGATTCAGTTAAAAACACTTCTTCTCTTGCCTCATTTTCCCCTGAAATGCTATAATCCATAAAGAAAGCATTCGCAAACGCCTTGCAGTTTGCGGCTAATACATTGTTTCGTAAATAACTATACCAATCGCGTGGGATGTGGATTCGAGTGTGCAGGTATAAAAATGCAGGCGTAGCTGGCTATGCTGAGGCTTTTAGATCTGTGCAGTCGGATTCACCAATAAGTAATTGGTATAGTTATTTCGAAAACAATGTACTAGTACAGCGAAAATTAAGTTTCTGCTATATTGACGTAGGATGATTTTCTCATATGCAAGGCGAAGGAATGAGGCGTAGCGGTGGCTACGGCGATTGACGACAACGCAGCATATGAAAAATCAGACAAGTCAATATGGCGGTTACTTAATATTCGCTGTACTAGTCATTTATCATCTGATTGAAAGGAATATTTTATACATGAACACCACAAATAATCGCAACGATTTCTATAAAAAACAATTAGACAAGACTTTAAATGGCAATGAAAAGATCGAAACTGCCATTGCAGCACTCCAAAAAGAAGCAACCGAAGAAATGCTTGCTCATACTCTCACCGTGATCCGTCACAGAATGCAGGAGCAGGCACAGCTGATCATTGCTGTAGAACCTCCAAAAGGTGATGGAAAAATTTCTCTTCATGCGATCAAAACCAACGACGGAAAGCAATGGTGGGCTGCATTTACCAGCTTTGACGAAGAGTTAAAAGGCAGTGATAAGATCATGTCCACATTTACCGCAGATATTGATAAGATTTTTGCTTCTGCATTGCAAGAGCCGTCTGTTGAGGGAGTAATTCTCAATCCATGGAACCGCACACTAATGCTGAACAAAACCCTTATCAACATCATCCTCGGTAATCCTGTATAGCATCAGCTCTGTCGGATAACAAGTCCAATGTTTCACGTGAAACACTTGGTATTTTACTGAAGTATAAAAGCATTCCAGCGGATAACAGCATCCGCTTCGCTACTTGCTCATAACCAAATAACTGCTTCGCCGTTTATCAGAAGGAGTTTTTCTTTCTCCTGATACAAGTAAGTCCCCACCCTCTGCTTATTGCTCTTCGCAATTAAAGCAAGGAACTTACTTGATTCGGTTCGAAATCTGATTTCTATGTATCATGAAGCATATTGGCTATGCTACTGTTCACTGATAATATTCCGTAAGTTTTTTTATAAACGAAGGTCGCAGAAAGCCCGAGACCATACCGCACCAATTTATGCGATCAACATAAATTCTTTGCATTGCGAAGCGCGTTACTGAAAGCAGAACGAACAGCAACTTAGCAATCATCGCCAAGAACAGAATGGACAGTAGCGTCAGCATACAATAACAAGGTTAGGGTTCCCACAAAAGCATTGTAAATTTTTCGTTCCTGTCGTATAATAAAGCAAAGAAATATTCAGAAAAAATCAGATCAGATACCTGAATTACGTTACATCTGTCCTGATTATTTTTACGAATTCCAGGAGGCTTTTTAATGAAGAAAAATGGACACAGACTACTTACTCTTGCAGCTTTAGTCGGAACTGCCGCAGGTGTTATTCATATTGCTAACCGTTTCATAGATGCCACATCTCAGCTTAAAGATATGCTGGAACAGCCACACAGCAAAACCTATGACTGGCGTTTTGGAAAGATTTTTTATACAAAACAGGGACATGGCACCCCTATTCTTCTTATTCATGATATCATGCCAGGTGCTTCCGGTTATGAATGGAATGCCATAGAGAAGCAGCTCGCAACCGAGCATACCGTTTACACCATTGATCTTCTTGGATGTGGACGTTCCGAAAAACCGGATATCACTTATACCAATTTTGTATTTGCTCAGTTACTCTGTGATTTTGCCAAGAATGTGATTCGTGAGGAAACCGATGTTATTGCCAGTGGTTTCTCAGGTTCTTTTGCGATCATGGCTTACCGTAACAATTCCGACCATTTCCGCAAGATCATGCTGGTCAATCCACCAAGCTTCAGTTCTCTGAAGCAGGCACCTTGTAAAGACAACAAGCTCTTTAAGTATTTTATCGAGCTTCCGATTTTCGGAACTCTGATCTATCATATGGTAGCTTCCCGCGAATCCATCAGCAGTCTGTTTATGGAAAAGCTGTTCTACAATCCCTTCCATGTAACAGATACGCTGGTAGACACCTATTATGAATCCGCTCACAAGGGCGGTTCCAACGCTAAATATCTGTATTCCAGCTACATTGGCAAATACCTGAATATCAGCATTAATAATGCCGTAGAATCTTCCGATGCATGCATCTATATTATTTCCGGAGAAAAAGAAGCTTCCGCTTCTCTTATCGCAGAGGAATATCAGAAGCTGAATTCTTCCATTGAAACCGCTGTGATCCCGGAAACCAGACATCTTCCTCATCTGGAAGATCCGGAATATTTCCTGGAACAGGTAGCTATTTTCCTGTAAAAACAACTTATGATCCGGCACCAAAAACAAAATTTATCTATAGTAATTTTGGAAATCAACGTATCAAAAGAACATTGTTCATATTCGGAGCCCTTGAGCTTCATGCAGTAATTTGTGGAAATGCTATAAACCAACAAAAAGCCAATAAAAAAAGAGTACTGTTTCACGTGAAACATGAGTTTTTCCTCAAACAAACGTGAAACAATACTCTTTATTTTTTACCAGACTCACAGCATGCATCCGGACATTTCTCTTATCTAAGTGCCTGCTCCAGATACATGTGTGTTGTATTATCGATCAGCTTATGTGTCAGCTCTGCCATATGCTGTGTACTCTCCTGATTCTCAGAAGACAGCCATGTCTTGATCATTCCCACGCATCCATTCAGACAAAACGCATACGCATACTCAATATCACGGTTGTCTTTCGGCAGACGAATTGACAAGCGATGCAGCACTGTATCTGCGATCAGTTTTTCTATACGATTCACAAAAGCCATATCTCCATTCTTTCCAAGAAGTGCGATACAAATATCCTTATTATGATCCAGGATCGTAAATATCTGCTCAATAAAAGGATACGAGCTCTCCTTATTATTAAGAGGATCCAGAGGAAAGTCTGCCACCAGATGCGTGATTTCCTCCATCAATTCAGCCTCAATGGATTCCAGCATCTGATAGATATCTGTATAGTGAAGATAAAATGTGGAGCGGTTGATATCAACTTCTTCCACCAGTTCCTTTACCGTAATTTCCTTAATACTCTTCTTCTGCATAAGACGGGCAAGCCCCGCTCGCAACTGTGCCTTGGTCTTACGTACTCTTCTGTCAACTTTTTCCGCCATCTTAATTCCCCCTGCAATCCAAAAAAGCAAGCACGTTTCCTTCGCCCCAATCACTTATTACTTACGATACTCTGCAACTGTCATACAATGCATAATGCATCCTTCAAACGAATAAAAGCATTCGCTTTCTCTACGCCGATCTGCACGATACCAGATATCTGCTGTTGTTAAGAATTGACAAGATTAAAATTGTTAACGACGCCGGCCTACACAATACCAGATATCTGCTGCATATTTGTGTTGAAACAGAGGAATCCTGTCTGCATTTAATATTACCAACTGCACATAAATTCAAAGTAAATAAAGTACTTTTTGTCTATTATGCAGTTTTTTATTTGTAATAGACACTTCCATTATTTCCGTCTATTAATATACATTCAGTAAATATTTAATGGTTGTATCTGTGGTATGTGTTTAGTATAATACATCACGTAAAGAAAATCAACACTTTGTTTGATAATGGAATATAAAGCTATTAATAGATTTTAATATGATTAATAGATCTCGTCGCCATTACTGGAATAAAGTTTGATTAATCAACTATGTTTGATAATACAATTTAATAAGAAAGGGATAGGTAATATGATCAAAAACGAATGGAAAAGCTTACTTCGTAACAAGCTCATGCTTATCGTCGTAATCGCCATTATCGTAATCCCGATCATCTATGCAGGTCTGTTTCTGAAATCCATGTGGGATCCTTACGGAAACGTAGACAGCCTGCCAGTGGCCGTGGTAAACGAAGACAAACCTGTCGAGTATAATGGCAAGACCTTGAACATAGGTAAGGACATGACGGATGAGCTGAAAGACAACGACTCAATGGCATTTAACATTGTAGACAGCAAGACAGCAGAGGACGGTCTGGCCAATGGAACCTATTACATGGTTATCAAAATTCCGGAAAATTTCTCCGCAAACGCAGCCACTGTAATGGACAACGATCCAAAGCAAATGGAGCTATCCTATGAGACAAACCCTGGAACCAACTATATCGCCTCCAAGCTCAGTGAGACAGCAATGCTGAAGCTTCGTGATAACATTGCTTCCAAGGTTACGGAAACCTATACAGAAACCGTTTTTGATTCTATCTCAGAAGCAGGTGACGGAATGCAGGAAGCTGCAGACGGATCCGGAAAGATCGAAGACGGACTGAATACAGCAGCTGATGGTAACAAAACAATTACCAAAAACCTTAAGAAGCTTTCCACCAGTACTCTTACTTTCGTAAGCGGTGCTGACAGTCTCACCGAAGGTCTTAAGACCTACACCGATGGTGTTGCAAAGGTTAACGATGGTGCAAAGAGCCTGGACGATGGTGCAGATCAGCTGAACAGCGGCGTTGCAACTCTCACAGAAAAGGTTCCTGAGCTGACAACCGGTGTAGATACTCTGGATGAAGGTGTTCAGCAGTACACCGCTGGTGTGGATGAGCTTAATAAAAATTCTGATACACTGAAATCCGGTGCAAGCAGCCTGGAATCCGGTGCAAATGCATTAAGTGCAGGTATTGATACTCTTTCCGACGGAGCAACACAGTATGTAGCTGGTGCTGACACTCTTGCAGATGGAACTACCACCTATGTGGCTGGTGCTGGCAAACTCGCAGCCGGTGCCAAAGAGCTTGCAAAACTTGAAGACGGACTCACAACAGTTTCCAATGGTATCTCTCAGCTGAATACCGGTGTTACCAAAGGAACCGATGACTCACAGTCACTGATATCCGGAACACAGCAGCTGGAAAACGGACTGAAAGCCCTGAACGATAAGGTTTCTGCTCTGAAAGAGGGAACAACACAGGAATCCATCAACAAGCTTGCAGCCGGCCTTACTTCCGCAAAGGATGGTATGGACACAGCCGCAGCTGGTATGAACAGTGCTGCAGCTGGTATGAACAATGCCGCAGACGGAATCAACAACGCAGCCGGATATATCACTCAGGCCGCAGGCATCACAAGTCAGACCAGCAGCAGTATCACAGACAGTCTGATCCCTGCTCTCCAGAATGCAGGCACACAGTTCTCACAGGTAGGTGATCAGGTCAGCAGCATACTTACAGGATACGGACAGCAGACAACGGAGGCACTTACTGATGCAAATACCAAGATTGGTACTGCCGGACAGACAATGACCGATTTAGCAGCACAGCTTCAGGCGATTCAGGCAACCGCTTCTGAGGACGGAACCATTTCCGCAGCAGCTCTGAATGATGTGATCAACGCTTTAAACAGCGTAGCCGGTGGAATGACTGGCGTGGACGGTTCTTACATGAGCAGCTATTCTGATCAGGTTTCACAGCTTGCAGCTGGTGTATCCGGTCAGCTCTCTTCTACTCAGGAAAATCTGAATACTGTTGCTTCCAAGCTTAACGAAGCAGCTTCCGGACTGACTCAGATCTCCGGAGGACTGACTCAGGGTGCCGGCACACTTTCTGAGGGTGCAACAACCATGACAAATGGTGCAAACCAGATGAGTGCAGGTGCAACAACCATGAGCGCAGGTGCAGAGCAGTTATCTGCAGCTACAAGTCAGCTTCCTACAGATCTGATCGCTCAGCTTTCTGCAGGTGTTACCCAGCTGTATCAGGGTGCACAGGCTGTAAACACAGGAACCAAGAACGTTTCCGCAGGACTTCAGTCTCTGGAAGACGGCACAGTCGAAGCCTTCCCGGCTGCAGCAGCAGGAATCAAAGCTCTGAACGATGGATTTGACCAACTGACATCTTATGATAAGCAGCTCAATGACGGTGCAAAGAATCTGAAAACAGCCGGCAAACAGATCACTGACGCACTTCCGGATATCAAATCCGGTGCAGGTCAGCTGGCAGATGGTTCTAAGGCACTGACAGATGGAATCACAACTTACACCGATGGTATTGCAAAGCTTTCCGAAAACAGTGCTGCTCTTACAGACGGCACCAAGAACCTGGCAACAGGAGCCAAGGCTCTTTCCAGCGGTGCTGCTACTCTTGCAGATGGAACAAAAGCATTAGCCAATGGTTCCGGAACACTGACAACCGGAATCACAACCTACACCGATGGTGTTGCTAAGCTTTCCGAAAACAGCTCCGCTCTTACAGACGGTACCAAAAAGCTCTCAACAGGAGCCAAGACCCTTTCCAGCGGTGCTACTACTCTTGCAAACGGAACTAAGACATTAGCAAACGGTACCTCAACACTTCTCAGCGGTACCGAGAAACTTGTAAGCAACAACAGCACACTTAACAATGGTGCAAAACAGCTTGCAGATGGCGCTGCCCAGATCCAGAGCGGTTCCTCTCAGCTGTATGATGGCTCCAAGAAGCTTGGAAGTGGTATGAAAGAACTGAAAGACGGTTCCAAGACACTGACCACAAGCCTCAGCGATGGAGCTACCACTGTAAAAGACAATTCAGCAAGTGATGAAACGATCAAAATGTTCGCAACTCCTGTTGTAAGCGATGAAACAAAACTTACCGATGTCCCGAATAACGGACACGCAATGGCACCTTACATGATGTCTGTAGGCCTCTGGGTCGGCGCACTGGCATTCTGCCTGATGTATCCTCTGGCTCAGTATAAGGGCAAACTGAAATCCGGTTTCGCATGGTGGGCAAGCAAAGCTTCCGTCCTTTATCCGGTAGCGATCCTTCAGGGAATCTGCCTGATCCTGCTGTTACGTGCATTTAACGGATTCACACCTGCAGAGATGGGCAAAACCGTACTCTTCGCCTGCCTGACATCAATGACCTTTACCTCTATCATGTACTTCTTCAACATTACTCTTGGTAAAGTAGGAAGCTTCCTGATGCTGGTATTCATGGTCGTTCAGCTTGCAGGATCTGCCGGAACTTATCCGGTTGAGGTTTCACCTTCATTCGTTGCAAAGATCCATGCATACGTTCCGTTTACTTACACGGTCAATGCATTCCGTGCAACGATCAGCGGTGGCCGGAGCATTACCACTTCCATTATTGTAATGGTTGCACTGTTAGTGATCTTCACGATCCTGACGATCCTTCAGTTCAATCACATGACCAAGAGAAAGAAAGCAGAAAAAGTTGTTCTCTTCGACTGGCTGGAAGAAAGAGGTCTTGCATAATACTTAGTTACTGACAGAAGCTCCCCCGAACCTTCTGTTAGATATAGAAAAATTAAAACTGTACAGTTGCTCAGATGAGCTTCTGTACAGTTTTTTTATATTGTCCTCGTCAATTCTCCACATTATAATTATAGCAGCTACAGAAAATCAAGCGGATAAAAGCATCCGCATTTGGTTAGATCTGATCAGGTAAATCCCTGCACAGTTACGCAAATCAAGCCGCGACAATTACAGTGACTTACCTGCAACATAAAATCTACACATGCATAAGAGACTTACCTGCAACATAAAAATTCACGCATACATAAGAGACTTACCTGCAACCAAAAATTCACGCATACATAAGGAGGAAATCTATGAAAAAGAGAACAACCCAACTGCTATCCCTTATGATCTCCGCTGCCATGATTGCCAGTACACCGTGCCTGACCTATGCAGCAGATTTCAGTTCAGAAACACTCCTGTCAGATTCAGAAGAAGCGGCAATATGACTTCTCAGATCTACTCACAAACCGGAGCTCTTTCTGACTGCAAGCCTGCGGTTTTCAATGAAAAAGCAACCTGGTATGCATCTAATCCACTGACCGCAAAAACAGCCAGAATCATCACCTATGCTACACCATTTACCGTCTTCAGGGTAAAACCTGGAAAGCTATCGGCAATACAAAAAATACAACCTACACCGATAAAAAGCCATGCACCGCAACCAACTACCGTATCCGTGCATACCGCATCACAAACGGTAAAAAAATATACGGACCTTATTCATCTGTAAGGACCGTAAAATAATAGCAACATAAAAACACCCCGGAAAATCCTAATCTATGTGGTGTCTCCGAATATCTGATCATCAAGCGGATATTCGGAGAGCACCTTATTGTTTGCGGATCTCCGAGGTGTTTTTATTTATTTTCTTAATATTTTATTTTTCCGCCTCAGCTGTTGGTGTTGCTGTGGCTTCTGTCTCTGTTTCACCGTTTACCATGGTTTCATATGCATTGAACATTTCTTTTACTGTCATTTTGTTTACAAGAAATACCTTGTCTCCAACGACAGCTGCATAATAGTTTGTGTCATATGTGTAGAAGGTAACGGTTGTCTGGTTCTTGTCAGAGTCTGTGAATACAGCGGTCATCTCCGGATCTGCAGCCGGTGTATAAGCGTCTGTCAGTCTCTTCTGTCCTGCCATGTTTATCAACTTGTTGTAGAAGGTAGTAAAGGTTGTACTTTCTATTTCCTTACCATTCAGCTGATAAGTTGTTGTTTCTTTCTCGTTTCCGTCATCATCTGTGGATGTTTCACGTGAAACATTTACAGTACTTGTTGTTTCACCGTAAGTAACCTGGAGCTGATCCAGATTTTTTACAGACACATAATTGACGATCAGTGACCAGAGATCTGACGGTGTCTTGTCAATAACTGCACTCAGTGTATCCGTTGACATTGTATAGATCTGTTTGTTATCTACCGTTACATATCTGCTGCCATCTCCTGCCTCATCGCCAACGTAAATGACAAGCTGTTTATCCACTGTGGTTGTCTTGCTGTCTGCATCTTCTGAGCTGCTATCCGTGTCAGCGCTGGCGCCGCTCTCAGAATCACTCTCAGAGGCCGTAGAATCGTTTTCTCCGGATTCTGTACTGTCTGTGCTGTTATTCTTCACCTTTTCCTGATAATCCACTGTAATCGTCGCATAGGGCTTATCAAGGCCATACTGGGAAAGATCCTCTGCATTGTAGTTTACAAACTGGTCAAATGCAAAGTTTCCAAGTCCGGAGGTTACATTTCCTGCTGCCGTTGTATCGGCAGACTCTTTATCGCTGTTTCCGTCACCGGAAACATCCCAGGTAGCTCCGTCGGAATTTTCTTCCAGGACATAGGAATCTTTATTCTCACTGACCTGGACCTTTTTCACTGTGGAAGAATCAATTGTCGGGAAATCTTCTCCCTGTGCATAATCGTAAAGGGAATTCATAAACGGAGACACTGTATCTGCTGCCACTACATATACCGTGCTGTCATCATCATCCTTGGAAATGTAATACTGATTCGTAGACGTATTCTCATCTCCGATGTTGAGCTTCGTTGTCCCATCAGCGGTATCAACGGTTACTGTGTTAGATGGAGAATCCAGTCCGTATTCCGTAAGATCCTCCACATCCTCCAGGACTCTGTCCGCTTCCACCTTTTTGATGGCGGAAGCTGCGGAATCCAGAGTTGTCTGATTTACAGGAAAAGCAGTCTCATCCTTTTTCACCCAGGAATCATCTTTTTTCTCAAAGGTCACTTCCTTCTTGTCTACGATAAATTCCAGGGATTTAATGTCATCCGTTTTCACGGAAAACACTTCTGTTTTGCTTTCCTCTTCGCTGCTCTCTGTCTTTTCTTCTTTGGATACGTAGGTGTTCAGTCCCACATAAACGCCGCCGAGAACTGCCAGAACAACAACTGCTGAAACAAGTTTGGTCGATTTTTTCATTATGCTTTTCTCCTCTTAAGCCAGATCAGGAATCCTGCAACAAGGAATACTCCCGGGATCAGACCAATGGTACAGATCTTCCAGAAGGCTGCATCATAATCGGTTACTGTCAGGCTTGTGGACTCAAGGCTCTTGGATGGAATAGAAACGGAATTACTGTCGTCTGTGCTGGTCATCCAGTTTAAGGACTCCAGAAGGAGCTTTTCATTTCCGCCGGATACCATCTGGTTTATCTGGCTCTCCATCAGATTTGCTGTGGAGTAGTAAACGATCTGTGTTTCCTTATCATCATCCAGTTTCTCAGTGATAGCAACACCAAGATCAAACGGTCCGTCTACATCTCCGTCTTCCTTTTCGATATTGCTGCTCTGCATATTTGTTTTGGAGTAAGCCTTGTCAGAGGTTGTCAGGATACTGTCGATGGTTACGGTATCTCTTACATCATCTGTTTTCTGAATGCCCTGTGCATACGGTGCCAGTACGTAGGAGCCTGCAGAAGCTGTCTCAGAGCTTGCATCTGTGCTGTTGACTGTTGGTACAAGATAATATGGCATCTGCATTCCATAATGCTGATTATCACCCTCAAATACGATTCCCTCGGCACACTTTACACCATAGTTTTCAAGAACCGCATCAAAGTTCGGCAGATCATCCTGTGTATAATCCGAGAAGATCATAGCTTTTCCGCCTGCCTCCAGATAATCCAGGAGTTCTGTTTTTTCTTCCTCGGAAATATCGCTGGTCGGAGATACGATCATCAGGCAGTCTGCATCATCCGGAACCTTTCCCTCCGTGAGAAGGTTCAGCTCCTTGATATCAATGTTTGCTTTCTGGATATCTTCTTTAAAGCTGGAATCCAGATCTTTTTCTCCGTGTCCGGATAAGGTGTACATGATCGGAAGATCCTTGGATGTTACATAACCGATCGCACTTGTGATCTGTCCTTCTCCATCAAATCCGGTAGTAGTCTGCTGCCAGGTATTATAGTCTACTGAAGAGGAATACATATCTTTGTAATTGATAACCTTGTTTCTGTCGCCGCAGACTACGATCAGGCTGTTTGACGCAAGATCATCGGTTGTATATTCCGATGTAAATTTCGGATTTACAACAGGGTCTTTCACCTCAACTTTAATATGCTTGGACTCATCTTTATAACGTGAAAGCAGATTGGAGATCGTGTCGTCCTCAGAACCGCTTGCCGCGATCTGATAAATGGTAACATCCTTATCCAGTGCCTTCAGTACCTTCTTTGTTTCATCACCGATGGTGTAAAGCTTGGATGAGCTTACATCCAGCTGTGAATATTTGGATGGGATCGCACCGACGATCATATTGATCACAACCACGATCACGATAAAGACGGCTGCCATAGCCATGCTGTAGGAACCATTTTTGATATGTTTTTTGCTGATGGTGCCTACCAGTTTTTTCGGATCCGGTTTATGTTTCTTTTTGCCGGAGTCCTGTGCGGTCTCCGGTACGGCTGCCTCGCCTTTATTTTTCTTAAATTTCTCACTGAATTTCATTTCCATTCACCCCCTAGTTCCAGCGTCTCTTCTGAATGGACTGCATGGTAAGGAACAGGCAGATCGCAATAACAGAAATAAAATAAACGATTCCTGTCACGTCAAACACGCCTTTTGTAAAATTATCATAATGTCCACTCAGGTTAAATACATTCAGTACCTTCTGGATACCACCCTGGAAAATACTGGATTTTACAACGTATACGATCACAAGGGCAATCTCTCCCACAGCTCCGATCACTACAGAGATCAGGACATTTTTGATCATGGTATAAATGATGATAGCGATCGCCACGATCAGAAGTCCGAATGCCACTGCGGTTGACATGGAGGTCTGTGAAAAGAATGAAGAAATTCCGTTCATCATATAGAAGGCGAACAGGAATACAAAAGTAAGTACTGCTGCAATTACCTGGCTTTCTGTAAGTGCTGACATAAATACACCGATTGCCAGATTTGCGCATCCCAGAAGGAAAAATCCCAGGATCCCGGTGTATGCGGAAGCATAGGAAATCGTTCCGAACTTACTCATGATCAGCGGATAAACACACATGATCACAACCGGAATGGCAAACACAGCTACCAGTGCAAGATATTTTCCAAATACGATATCCCATACAGATACCGGTGCGGTCAAAAGAAGCTGATCCGTTTTCTGCTTGCGCTCTTCTGCAAGTACACGCATGGAAAGGATTGGCACACCGATCAGGAACACAAAGGTCAGTGCGCTTAAGGTAGTTTCAAATTTTGAATAGCCGCCTGAAAGCTGATATGCGGAAAAATAAATTCCGGTCAACACCAGGACGAAAAATATGAAGAGATATCCAACCATGGAGGTCAGATAGCTTTTCAGTTCTCTTTTAAAAATCGCTGTCATGACTGATCCCCCTCTTTCTCATCAGAAGCCTTCTCTGGTTCCCCGTTTTTTTCTTCCTGAGTTTTTTCTTCTTCCGATGATCTGTCTTCTACCGGTTTCCACTGTGAGCTTTCCGGTTTTCCGGCGGATTTTTTCTCTCCTTCGGTAAGCTCAAGGAATACATCCTCAAGGGAAACTCTCTTAACCTGCATCTCGTAGATTGGACAGTTCGCTTTTGCCATAGCGTAGAAGACTTTTTCACGGATATCCACATTTTCCTGAATGGAAAGTTTTGTTTTCCACAATTTTTCATCGCTGTCATAGGACATTTCCACCCCGGTTACGCCTTCGATCGTTTCCAGAGCTTTTCGAATCGTGTCTTTCTCGCCTTTTACCTTCATAAGGAGGCTGTTGGAGCCTGCTGCCAGACGTTCCAGATTATCCGGTGTATCGCTGGCTACCAGCTTTCCATGGGAAATAATCAGAACATAATCACACACTGCTCTTACCTCGGAAAGGATATGGGAGCTTAGGATAACCGTGTGCTTCTGCTTCAGGCCTTTGATCAGGTCACGGATCTCGATGATCTGCTTCGGGTCAAGTCCTACTGTCGGCTCATCCAGGATGATCACCTCCGGATATCCCAGAATCGCCTGTGCAAGGCCCACCCTCTGGCGATAACCTTTGGAAAGGTTTTTGATCAGACGGTCTTTCATGTCTGTGATCTTTACCATATCCATGACTTCTTTTATCTGCTTGTCTTTTTGGTTTCTTGGGATTTTTTTCAGATCAGCCGCAAATTTCATGTACTCAAGAACAGTCATGTCAAAATAGAGCGGCGGCATTTCCGGCAGATAGCCGATACATTTCTTGGCTGCCTCCGGTTCCTCCAGAATATCATGACCATCGATCATCACTTTTCCTTCTGTGGAAGCAATGTATCCTGTGATCATGTTCATAGTTGTTGATTTTCCTGCACCGTTGGGGCCCAGGAATCCGTAAATTTTCCCCTTTTCGATCTGAAAGGAAAGATGGTCAACTGCAGTATGATCGCCATACTTTTTGACCAGATTACTTACTTCGATCACTTTACTCTCCTCCTTTTATTCTCAGGGAAATACTTTTTTTAATTATTGATTTCCCATTTTATAAGATGCCAGAGGCAAAAGGTCCTGAAACTGAAGCCCTTGACTCTGGCGTCTTTTCAATACCAATAGAAAATGCCCCTGGATGAAACAGAGAATGGGGGAATCCAGGGGCATCTCTATCGGATTATAGTGTAAAAGTAATTTGTGATAAAAGTAGGATAAATTTGTGATAATTTTGTGAAACTCCCGGACAAAAAAATCTCCTGTCGGACAGATTTTGCCTTTGTTCGACAGGAGGTATCTTATGCCAGTGGCTCTCTGAGCGGTGTTCCGGCTTTTCTCGGATATTTGCCCGGGATGTTCTTTACCTTCTCGATAATGACCAGGGAGCGGCCGATCTCAGATCCCGGAAGGTCAAAGTACTGAATATCCCTGATCTTTCCACCAAGGATCTTTACTGCTTTCTCTGCTGCTTCTGCTTCTTCCTTTACAGAACCGGATTTATAGGAGACAAAAAGCCCTCCGACTTTTACATACGGGAGACAGTATTCAGACAGGGTTGCCAGTCCGGATACTGCTCTGGATACGCAGAGATCATATTTTTCTCTGTAGGCTTTGTTTTTTGCATATTCTTCAGCTCTTCCGTGAATGGCGGAAATCCCCTCCAGGCCCAGGAGCGCAAAGGTTTCTTCCAAGAATTTTACTCTTTTATTGAGGGAGTCCAGAAGGCAGGCTTCCACCTCCGGGAAGGCAATCTTCAGGGGAACACCCGGGAATCCGGCGCCGGTTCCGATGTCCATAACGGTTTTTATCTTACCCATATCTACAGCCTTGACGCAGCAGAGGCTGTCCAGGAAATGTTTCACGAGAACCTCGTCAAATTCTGTGATACCGGTGAGGTTCATGACTTTGTTTTTTTCTACAAGATATTCGTAGAACCGAATAAACTGGTTTTTCTGCGTGTCACTGAGTGTGATCCCAAGCTCCTCGCAGCCTTTTTCCAGGATTTCTAAATTGTACATGCAGCTTCCTCTCTTATTTTCTGTGTTTTATTGTTATTCTTTGTATTATCTGTGTTTATGTTCGGATCTGCTTTCCAGATATACAAGAAGCACGGAAATGTCAGCCGGGGATACACCGGAGATACGGGACGCCTGGCCGATGGACACCGGTCTGTAGGCTTCCAGCTTCTGGCGTGCCTCAATGCGGAGGCTTCCTACATCTTCGTAATCAATGTCTTCCGGAAGCTTTTTCTGCTCCAGTTTCTTAAATTGCTCTACCTGCTTCATCTGGCGGCGGATGTAGCCATCATATTTGATGTTGATTTCTACCTGCTCACATACATCTTCCGGAAGCTCCGGTCTTTCTTTATCGATGGGTGCAAGCACCTTATAGTTAAGCTCCGGCCGACGGATCAGCTCTGCAATGGTAGTTCCGGATTTCAGAAGGGTACTGTTCAGAGATTCCAGAAGGCTCTGTACCTCTGCAGAACCACCTACGGTTGCATGTTCCACTCTCTCGATCTCTTCCTGGATCCGGCGCTCTTTTTCCTGTAATTTATGGTATGTCTCATCATCGATCAGGCCGACCTCCCAGCCTTTTTTGCGAAGACGAAGATCTGCGTTGTCCTGGCGGAGGAGCAGACGGTACTCAGCACGGCTTGTCATCATTCGGTACGGCTCATGGTTCTCCTTTGTTACCAGATCATCGATGAGAACGCCAATATATGCCTCTGAGCGGTCCAAAATCAGCTGTTCCCGGCCTTTTACCTCCATAGCTGCATTAATTCCCGCTATGAGGCCCTGAGCGGCTGCTTCCTCATATCCGGAGCTTCCGTTAAACTGTCCGCCGCTGAAAAGGCCCTTGATCTTTTTGAATTCCAGTGTGGGATAGAGCTGGCGCGGATTGATGCAGTCATACTCAATAGCGTAAGCATTTTTTACAATCCTGGCGTTCTCCAGACCCGGTACGGAATGGTACATCTCGTACTGAACATCCTCCGGCAGGGAGCTGGACATTCCGCCGATGTACATTTCATTTGTGTAAAGACCTTCCGGTTCAATAAATACCTGATGGCGTTTTTTGTCTGCAAAACGAACTACTTTATCCTCAATGGACGGACAGTAACGTGGTCCGGTTCCTTCGATCATTCCGGAATAAAGGGGGGATCTGTCCAGATTTGCACGGATGATCTCGTGTGTTTTTTCGTTTGTATAGGTCAGCCAGCAGGATTTCTGCTCGATCTGTACAGATTCCGGGTCTGTGGAAAAAGAGAACGGTACGACTCTTTCATCTCCGAACTGCTCTTCCATCTTAGAATAATCAATGGTGTTTCCGGCGATTCTGGCCGGAGTTCCTGTTTTGAAGCGGAACATTTCGATCCCCAGCTTTTTCAGGGAATCCGTAAGGTAATTGGCTGCCTGAAGGCCGTTCGGTCCTGTATAGTTGCTGACGTCGCCGTAAATGCAGCGGGCCTTGAGGTAGGTTCCTGTACAGAGGACTACAGCTTTTGCGTGGTAGGTGGCTCCTGAGAAGGTTTTTACACCGGTGATGTGCCCGTCTTCTACCAGAAGCTCGGTCACTTCACCCTGGCGGATGGTTAAGTTCTCTGTATTTTCCAGTGTCTTTCTCATTTCTGTGCTGTAGGCCTGTTTATCGGCCTGTGCACGAAGTGAATGGACTGCAGGGCCTTTGGACTGGTTGAGCATTTTGGACTGGATGAAGGTTTTGTCTATGTTTTTACCCATTTCCCCACCGAGAGCATCCAGCTCACGGACGAGATGCCCTTTGGAGCTGCCGCCTACGTTAGGGTTGCAGGGCATAAGGGCGATGCTGTCTACGCTGACTGTGAACATGACTGTGTTGAGCCCTAAGCGGGCGCATGCCAGTGATGCTTCGCAGCCTGCGTGGCCGGCGCCTACTACTATGATGTCGAAAAACTGTTCCAGATTTTTCATGCTTTTTCTCCTTTATTTTTTCTCTTATTCTTTTTCTTTATTTTTCTTTGTGATTTTCTTTTTCTTTGTTTATTGTGTGGTTGGTTTTTGGTTTTATTTTTACTTTCTTGCTTGGCAGAAGGCCTGGTTTTTTTGCTTTGGGAAGCTGTGGAAAACCGCAAAGGGGCCGTAAAGCCACGGCCCCTCTGCACACCCCTCGGGCTTTTTTTAGGAGTTCTTGGGTTGTGGTGTGTGATACGGTGCTGACTTTTGTCTGTATGCTTCGGTGTTGGATGTGAAACGTTGTGCCGAGGGGGTTGCAGTGGAACTGTAATGAGGTTCTCGACGTGCGATGCACGTCTGCGGGGTTATTCCTGCTTCCGTCTGCCATATTTCGGCTCAGTGTTGAATTGCCGATACAGAAGCATACAGACACAAGTTAGTTTCTTTCAGCATTCCACAATCGCTGCACTATATAAAAAAGGCCCAGGGGTGTGCAGAGGGGCGCGGCCTTGTGCCCCTTTGCGGTTTTCTCACATTCCAATGTGATCTACCCTCTGCGGGCTTCCGCAGTCCATGTGGCATACAGCAGGGAGCCGCAATCTATGCGGTTATACGACCGGAGTTCCGCAATCTATGCGGGCATTCGGCCGGGGCCTCCGCAGCCCATGCGGTTATTATTTCCCCATACAAAATTTAGAAAATATCTCATTAACAAGGTCTTCCCCAAGTGATTCTCCCAGAATCCGTCCCAGACTTTCGTATGCATCTGTCAGGTCTATGGAATAAAAATCCTCCGGCATTCCGCTTTCTATGCTATTTTCTACCAGAGAAAGACTTTCCTGTGCTTTTAAAAGCTCCTGTCTGTGGCGTTCATTGGTGATGTAGACTTCATCATTGAAGTCAATCTCCCCACTGAAGAACATTTCCCGGATTTTTTCTTCCAGGTCTGTGATCCCGGTTTCTTCTTTTGCGGAGATTGGGATCACCGGCTGGTTTATTCTGCTCTTTAAATCCTCTATATCTATAGCAGATTCAAGGTCTGTCTTGCTATAGAGGACAATTGTCTTTTTCTCTTGCAAAATTTTTATGATCTCTTCGTCGTTTTCATCTAACGGTACGGAGGAATCTACGACATAGAGGATCAGGTCTGCGTCTGCTGCCATTTCTTTGGCTTTGGATACACCGATTTTCTCTACGATGTCTTCTGTCTGGCGGATTCCGGCTGTGTCAGCGATCTTTAATGTGATCCCATGCAGGTTGATATACTCTTCCAGTACGTCTCTGGTGGTTCCTGCGATATCGGTCACGATGGCTCTGTCCTCTCCCAGAAGCAGGTTCAGCAGAGAAGATTTCCCTGCGTTCGGCTTACCCAGGATCACGGTCCGGATACCTTCCTGTATGATCTTTCCGTCTCCGGCTGTTTTTAACAGGTTCTGTATCTTTTCTTTTTCTTCTGCTACGATCTGCTCTAATTCTTCCGAATATCCTGTCAGATCATAGTGCTCTGGGTCGTCTAATGCCGATTCAATGTACGCTATATGGTACAGTAGTTTCTCTCTGATCTGCTGTACATTTTTTCGGACTGAGCCTTTTAATTGTCCTACAGAGTTTTTTAATGAGTACTCATTTTTGGACTGTATCACGTCCATAACGGCCTCCGCCTGGGAAAGATCGATCCTTCCATTGAGGAATGCACGCTTGGTAAATTCTCCCGGCTCGGCAATAATGGCTCCGTTTTTCAGCACAGTTTCCAGTACCTTTTTCATGGCTAAAACGCCGCCGTGGCAGTCAATTTCTATGGTATCTTCTCCTGTGTATGTCCGTGGTCCGCGCATGGCCATGACCAGTACTTCGTCTACCATTTCTTCGTTATCATAAATATATCCATAATGGATGGTGTGGCTTGGGACGTTTTTCAGAGATTTTTTTCCACCCTTGGAACGGTATACTCCGGATGCGATTTCAAAAGCCTCCGGGCCACTGATCCTGACGATCCCGATTCCCGATGCGCTCATGGCTGTGGAAATCGCAGCAATCGTTGTCTCTTCCATTTTTCACTCTCCTTTGTCAAACGGATAAAAGCATCCGCTATATCACACTGCAGCTGATCGCTGCCATGCCGTTTATCCTGGTCCAGCGGATAAAAGCATCCGGTTAAACGCAAAAATGTTACTCCGGAAAAGCTTTTTACACGCAAAAAACACGTGTTATTCACGCTTTCACCTAGAATAACATTCTTTTTTCATATCTGCAATGAAGCAGTCATATTATTAATTTCTTTTTAATTTTACCACTACATGACGGTAAGGCTCTTCACCCTCACTGACTGTCTCAACGAATTTATTTCCCTGAAGAGCAGAATGGATAATTCTTCTCTCATAAGGATTCATTGGCTCAAGAATAACCGGCTTGCGGGTTTTTCTTACTTTATAAGCAATACCTCTTGCAAGGTTTTCAAGAGTTTCTTTACGGCGCTTGCGGTAATCTTCTGTATCAAGTTTTACACGAATGTAATTTGATTTACCTTTATTTACCACAAGACTCGTCAGATACTGAAGAGAATCCAGAGTCTGGCCTCTCTTGCCGATAAGGATTCCCATATCTTCGCCTTCAAAGTCAACTTCCAGACTTCCGTCCGTTGTGTTATATTCAGATGTAATCTCTACTTCTCCAAGATTCATGGACGCAAATACATCACGAAGGAATACCTTTGCTCTGTTTTCTACTTCTTTAATCTCTTCCGGATCTGTAAGGATCTCAACAGGCTTTGCTGGTTTAGCCGTCTTTTCTCTGACTTGTTTCTCTTTTGGCTCTCTGAATTCTCTCGGCTGTTTTTCTTTTGCAGCCCTTTCCTTTACAGGTTTTGGCTGTCTTGGTTTCTCAGAAACAGCTTTCGGCTCTTTGATTTCTTTCTTTACCGGTTTTATAGCTTCCGTTTTCTTTT
>OHTV01000337.1_pt1 | contig 25301 bp, 23 predicted proteins | sample 1579041 | NCBI WGS metagenome assembly OHTV01 (sample SAMEA3879583, study PRJEB24766) | human gut metagenome | biome: human-associated habitat; feature: feces | place: USA | collected 1985/1987
CCTTTTGTACTTCTAACTTCTTCTTTTTTATAAATTATATTTTCAGATTAACCTCTTTCAAATAATATAAATAACCAACATTATTATATAACCAAAACTTTCATTACGCAAACAACCCAAAAAATAAAAAAAGTGTCTATTGACACTTTATCATTATTTACGGTTTGCGTTTACCGATTTCATGATTTGACGAATCTGTGCTTCACTAGGTTTACGTCCCATTTGTAAGAACATTGCACGAATCATCTTTTCATTAATAGGTGGATTTTCTTTAATTTCTTTTTCAAACTTCTTACGAGTGAAGTAGAAAGTAACCAAGCCACCAATGATGGCTCCCACTATCGTATAAAAAATTGATACACCCATATTTTAGTCAACCTCACTATCTACTCATTTATTCTACTATCTTTTTGAGGTTTTGACAATATGAATTGACCACTATATTCCGTTAAAATTACAGATAAGAAGATCAATAAGCCTCCTAAAATCATAATTGGACTCTTTGCTTCGTGTAGTAACACAAATCCAAATAGGTTGGCGAACAAAGATTCTGTACACAAAAGTACACTTGCACTTGAGGCATCCGTATACTTTTGTGCAAGTGTCTGCAGCTGGAAAGCTAGATATGTCGCAATCAAAATCATATATCCACAACTCAAATACGCATGCATTGTGATTGTTTCAGGAATGGTTTCCAAGCCTAAAGCCAAAGGAATGGAAAGTAAAGCCGCAATACTCATTTGTACGACATTAATTGCGATGGAATTGCTGTTTTTTGTTGCATACTCCAAGGAAATAATGTGACACGCAAAGAACAAAGCACATGTCAGTGATAAACAATCACCAAAACTAAATAAGAAATAGCCTTTTGATAAGCTTAAACATGCGATTCCTGCTAAACACACCATACTAGCCAAAAGCTGACGGTTGCTCGGTTTCTTTTTCCAAAGAATCCATACTATATAAGGTACAAGTACAACATTAACAGCTGTTAAAAAAGCATTTTGTCCCGTATTTGTCAAAAATAAACCAAAGGTTTGAAAGGCAAACGCCAAATACATCAAGACACCCGAAATACTTCCTCGTACAAGTGCTTCCTTTGAAATCTTCACTTTACTTGTCATGCAAACTACAATACTGACAAGAGCCGCTCCAATAAAGCGAATCATTAAAACGGTAAAGGGAGCAAAAGTTTGTAATGCAGCATCTGTGGCAATAAAGCCACCACCCCATATAGCTGCTACTAAAAGACAAACAATATTGGCTTGTTGTTTACTCATATCTTAATCCTTATCGAACAAAGATGGTTGCTCAAAATCATCTTGTTTTACCCAGAAACCATCTTCCACATTTTCTAGTGGTGAAATCCATTCAAAACGATCAACCTTGCCAAATGGCGAAGAGAATGTGGATTGTGCATTCATTAAACTGATTTCTTTCGCTTCAAAACGCAAAATCTCATCTGTATAGACTTCACACTGCGAATTTAGATCTACCATTTGAACATTCAATATCGTATTTGGATTAGACTTTACAAGCTTACAAACACGATTTCCCTTAGCAGGTCGATTTAATGAAGCGATTTCAATCTGTTTCATACGTTTCAAAGACAATGTAGTTGTAGAAATAAGAACTTGCTCATCACGATTTTTATTGATACAAATAGAAGCTACACCATCATCCTTGGATAAGTTTGTGGCCTTTACACCTTTTGATTTATTTGAAACCAAAGGAATTTGTTCTACCGGATACATCAATCCATAACCTTGTTCCGTTACTAAAATAACCTGATCATCTGGCTTATAAGATAGAGTTGCACAAATCATTTCGTCCATAGCTCCAATTTTCATGCATACCATTGTTTTATTCGAACGACTGACTTCAAACTCTTTTAAATCTGTTCGTTTGATCATGCCATGGCGACTAGCACTTACAACATGAACTCCTGATTTGAAGGAATCCAATACGTAGGCTGCGATGATTTTTTCACTTGAATCCATCTTGATATAATTCGAAATATGACTACCTAGATCCTTCCATTTAGCCTCTTCAATCTGATATACCGGAATATATCCATATGTACCTCGATTTGTGAAGAACAATAGTGTCTGTAAAGTATGGCTAGCTCCGTAACAAATCAATGAATCTGTGTCCTTTCGTTGTGTCATTGCATCATTTGAAGCATTAAAGCTACGCATTGATACACGTTTAATATAACCATCACGAGTCACAGTAATCATACATTCTTCTTTTGAGATCATAGCTTTTTCGTCAATAACAATTTCCTTAACTTCATGTACAATATCTGAAAGTCGAGGAGTATCAAATTCGTCATTGACCTTTTCTAATTCTTCAACCATAACCTTATGAAGCTCGCACTTATCTGAAATAATTTTTTCTAATTCGGCAATATCACTTTGAAGCTGCTTAAATTCAGCTTTTAGTTCTTTCACATCTGTATTCGTTAAACGATACAAACGCATCACTACAATGGCCTCTGCCTGCTTTTCTGTAAAGCCAAAGCGCTCAATCAAATTCTTTTTGGCATGTGACTTATCCTTCGACTTACGAATGATTTGAATAATTTCATCCATAACACTTACAGCTTTGATTAAGCCCTCTAATATGTGTGCTCGATCTTTTTTTGCTGCCAAATCATACTTACTTCTACGAATGACAACATCTTCTCTATGGGCAATAAATGCATCGAGCATCATTGCCAAAGACATCTGTACGGGTGCCTTATTTACAATCGCAATGACATTGTAGTTATATGAAACTTGTAAATCCGTATTCTTATACAAGTAATTTAATATTTGTTCATCATTACTATCTTTTTTAAGATCCACGACAATTCTAAGTCCTGTACGATCACTTTCATCACGAACATCTAAAATACCATCAATTTTTTTATTTAAGCGAATCTCATCAATTTTCTTTACAAGATTCGATTTGATTACCTCATAAGGAATCTCATGAATCACAATTTGTTTAATTGTACGGGTAGGGACAACCTCGACCTTTGAACGAACCAAGATACGTCCGCGTCCTGTTTGAAACGCTTGTTTAATTCCATCAAGACCCATGACAATGCCGCCTGTAGGAAAGTCGGGTCCTTTGACAAACTGCATCAATTCTTCTAAGCTGCAGTCTGGATGGGATATACGATAAATACTAGCTTGAATAACTTCATTTAAATTATGTGGTGGAATATTTGTTGCATATCCAGCAGCAATACCTGTAATTCCATTCACTAACAAGTTTGGAAATCGAGCAGGTAATACGGTTGGCTCCATTTTTTCATCTGAGAAGTTAGGTGCCCATTCCACTGTATCTTTATCAATATCCTGTAATAAAAAATCACTGATTTTGGCAAGACGTGCTTCCGTATAACGCATCGCAGCCGCTGGATCATCGTCAATAGATCCATTATTTCCTTGCATATCAATCAATGGGTTGGTAATCTTCCAGTTTTGCGACATACGAACCATCGCATCATACACTGAGCTATCTCCATGAGGGTGATAGTTACCAATTACATTACCGACTGTCTTTGCGGATTTATGATATGGCTTATTGTGTGTATTCCCATCTTCATACATCGCATACAAGATACGTCTTTGAACAGGCTTTAAACCATCTCTTGCGTCTGGTAAAGCACGTTCTTGAATAATATATTTTGAATATCTGGCAAAACGATCTGCCATAATATCTTCTAAAGAATTCTTTAAAACATTATGTTTTACTTCTTTTTCTTTCACGCACTTACCTCCTTATAATCATCCTCTAATGTAAACACGACATTATCTTCAATCCAATTACGACGAAGCTCTGCCTTGTCACCCATTAACTCTGTTACACGTTTTTCTGCCATCATCGCATTTTCAATCGTCACACAAAGTAATGTTCTTGATTCAGGATTCATTGTCGTATCCCATAGCTGTGTGGCATTCATTTCACCAAGACCTTTATATCGAGTAATGGTATAGCCATTTTTCAATTCAGCTTTTTTCTCATCTAATTCTTCATTCGTATATAAATAATATTCTTTTCCACCCTTCGCAATACGATACAATGGTGGAAGCGCAATATACAACATTTCATGTGTAATTAAATCGCGCATATAACGATAGAAGAATGTTAATAATAAATTTTGAATGTGTGCCCCATCATCATCGGCATCGGTCATAATAATAACCTTATAATAGTTAGAATCCTCTGCCGTAAAATTAGCACCTACTCCAGCTCCTAAAGCATGAATAATAGTATTTAATTCTTCATTTTTTTCAATAGCTTCAAGACTTGCCTTTTCTGTATTTAATACTTTACCACGCAAAGGCAAAATCGCCTGATATTTAGAATCACGTCCCTGCTTTGCAGAACCACCGGCAGAATCCCCTTCGACTAAGTATAACTCTTTTCTTCTAGCATCCTTACTCTGTGCAGATGCAAGCTTTCCAGATAAAACTCTTTCTGAACGGTTCTTGCCCTTTCCATTACGAATATCCGCACGAGCTTTACGAGCTGCATTACGTGCTTGCGCTGCCTTAATGATTTTTCGAACTAAGGCATTTGCGATTTCTTTATTCTCCTCTAAGAAATAACGAAGATTTTCTGATACAACCGTTTCCGTAGCCGGTTTCGCCTCTGGTGTACCCAACTTTTCTTTTGTCTGACCCTCAAATTGAAGATAATCTTCAGGAATCGTTAAATTGATGACAAGTGTTAATCCTTCTCTAACATCATTTCCATCAAAGCCTTTATCTTTTTCCTTTAAGAACCCATTTTTACGAGCATATTCATTGAAGACTTTCGTGAAGGCTTGTTTCGCTCCTGTTTCATGTGAACCTCCATCACGAGTACGAACCATATTTGTGAAAGAAAAAATATTTTCCTGATACTCATCTGTATATTGGAAGCATCCCTCCACTACAATTTGATTACTTTCTCCTCTGAAGCTAATTGAATCGTGCATTGGCGTATGATCTTGATTCACTTCTTCAATAAAAGCCTTTAATCCATCTTCATATTGATAGATCACTTCTCTTTCTTCCTTACGTTTATCACGCACAATCATTTTTAAACCTTTTAATAAAAAGGCATCCTCCTGCGCTCGTTCACAAATGGTTGAATAAGAGAAATGAACTGATTTAAAAATAGATGGATCCGGTTTAAAAGAAACAGTACTTCCTGTACGATTGGTCTTTCCTACTTTTTCAAGCTTTCCAATCTTACTTCCCCCATCTTCAAATGTCATACTCCATATATTTTTTCCATCATGAACGGTCACCTTACACCATGTACAAAGTGCATTTACAACACTGGCACCTACACCATGTAATCCTCCAGCACTTGTATAGCCTCCATGACTTGTAAATTTTCCACCTGCATGCAGAATGGTAAAGATAACTTGGAGTGTGCTCACTCCCGATTTATGCTTTCCAACAGGCATTCCACGCCCATGGTCTTCTACAGTGACGCTGCCATCTTTTTCTAATGTGATCGCAATTTCATTACCATATCCATTTAAGGCTTCATCAATCGCATTGTCTACAATTTCCCAAACAAGGTGATGCAGACCCTTTGAATCCGTAGATCCTATATACATACCTGGACGCTTTCTAACGGCATCCAAGCCCTCTAAAATAACGATACTATTTTCATTATATTGTTGTTTTGGCATACTATCCCTACTTTCCAACGTAATCTTTATTATATCAACAAATCAAAAAAAGTGCACATAAATTCCTGTTAAATCTACCATTGAATATACTTCTTATATCCACATCATATATGTCAATTTACTAAAATTAAAAAGATGTTTTGCACACCCTTTTCTCAAATCCATACTTTCCTTTCCATGTCCTGCGACAGGTTCAATTATGTCTACTTCTAACAATTTAGTTAGTAATTTAAATACAGCTAAACGCTTTAATACAACAAGATCCATGACATCTCCTCTGCCAAATACTTGATTGTATCCAAATTTTTCAAAAAGAGTTTCAATATGATGTATTGTTTTCTTACTAAAATTAACACTTCCAATATCCACTTTTTCGATATACATTTTATATCCACATCATTTATGTCAAATCATTAATTTTTTCATCCAATTCTCGACTAAGTAGATCAAAACTGCTAAAATAAGTTTCGAGGTGGAAGAAATGAAAACTATTCTATGTATTTTATTAGGTTACTTATTAGGATCTTTACCCTTCGCATTGATTATTGGTAAAGTTTTCTATCATACAGACATACGCCAATATGGCTCAGGAAATTTAGGTGGAACAAATGCCGGAAGAGTTCTAGGAAAAAAAGCTGGTATTTCCGTTATCTTGTTTGATGTATTAAAGGTTGTCTTGGCCATTGCGATTGCGACACAAGTCTCTAAAGTTGCGGGTATCTGGACAGGACTTGCATGTTGTGTAGGACATTGTTATCCAATCTTTGCGAAATTCCACGGTGGAAAAGCTGTAAGTACAATGTTTGGCTTCTTATTTTCTACAAGCATCTTCCTATTCCAAGATGCAAGCTACTTACTTGTTCCATTCGGTATGTTTATCATCGTATTGTACATCTTTAAATATGTATCATTAGCAAGTATGTGTGCAGCTATTGCCAGCAGCCTATACATCACAGCTCTTATGTTTGGTGCAAATGTTGAAAACATCTGTGTTATTGTCGCAAGCTGGTTAATGACAATTCTAGTTATTTACAGACACCGCACAAACATTGAAAAAATTAAGACTGGAACAGAAAACACAATCTCGTGGTTATAGAAAGTTTTTAAGAAACTTTCTTTTTTTTATGTCTTTTTCACATAGAACCCGTATCATTAATACTATGAACTACTTATATTATGAATTTAAAACCAGTCAAGTATGCATAGTAAAAGAAAATGAAAAGAAATACCATAACAGTATGAGTATAAACGCATACTTCAATGAAAAATGCTTAATGAATGGAGCCAGTCTAAAAGGAAGACAAGAGGCCTTCATGTATCAAATGAAAGTTAAAAAGTTCATTCCGATCATTGTTTCTGTTCCAAAACAGGAAATTTATTTTCCAAACAAGTCAAAAAAAGATCCAAGTTGTCTATGGATCAACTATGCGAATATCCAACACGTTTCCTATTATGATTCCTTTTGTCGCATTCTATTTAAGGATGGAACTTATCTAGATTGTACACATCCCAAAAGAATTCAGCATTCTTTGCAGCAAATATTTCGGTACATTAAAAAAAACACACCAGTCTAACTGGTGTATTAGTGACATCCTCCACCACATGATGAGCAATCATGTGAGCAGCTTGATTGTTGCATCTGTTCTTCATGACGAAGTGTATTTACGCCTAAACCTTCAATGCATACTGTGGCATTATCTGCCAAATTTGATACTTCTACGATTGTACAAGCTGGGAATGGTTCATCCACAAAGTTTTTAAAAGTTGCCAAGAACGCATCCTTATCATTGATATCCTTTAAATATACAGTGAATTTTACAACATGGTGAAGCTGTAAGCCATAGTTTGATAATACATCAATCACCTTATTAATTGCTGTAATTGTTTGTTCCTGAATGCTTTCTCCAAGGCCTGTTTGCCCACTTAAATAAAAGAAGTCACCTAATTGAACCATATTTGAAACACATGGTGCTCCCTCTTGTTTTCCTGCTGATTTTAAAAATATATTCATAGTGTTTTAATTCCTTTCTTATTCTATTATATAGAATCTGTACCATCTTCTAAAGTATTTTGCACTAAAATTTCACGTGGCTTACTACCTCTTGCAGGTCCAATAATGCCATTGGCCTCTAAAACATCCATTAATCGAGCCGCTCTTGAATACCCGACAGAGAATTTTCTTTGTATCAAAGAAGTACTTGCCTTTCTTGATCCAATCACAAAACGCTTGACCTCTTCATATAGAGGATCCGCTGTCACATTACCTGCTTCGTTACCTTGATTTTGTAAATCCTTTAATTGGATAAAGGCATCATCATACTTAGGCATAGCCTGTGACTTCACATATTCACAAATATGGTTAACCTCTTCATCCTGAATAAATACACCTTGAATGCGTTTTGGACTCGTTTCACCATTTGGCAAATACAACATATCCCCATTTCCAAGCAATCTTTCAGCTCCAGCTTGATCTAGAATCGTTCTAGAATCAACGGCCTGCGATACCGCAAAAGCAATACGACTTGGAATATTGGCCTTAATAACACCCGTAATGACATCGACACTTGGTCTTTGGGTTGCGACAATCAAATGAATACCCGCAGCACGTGCTAACTGTGTAATTCTTTGAATACTTGCCTCTACCTCTTTAGCTGCCACCAACATCAAGTCGGCCAACTCATCAATAATAATCACAATACGAGGCAACACCTTTAAATGCTCATCCTCATGCGTTTTAACATACTCATTATAAGCTGTAATATTACGCACACCTAAATCGCCAAATAAATCATAGCGACGATCCATCATTTCCACAATGACCTTCAATGCCTTATTTGCTAAATCTCCATCCGTAATAACTGGAGATAATAAATGTGGTACATCATTATAAGGTGTAAACTCAACCTTTTTAGGATCAATCAAAACCAATTTAACTTCGTCTGGCTTTGTTCGCATCAAAATCGATGAAATAATCGCATTCACACATACCGATTTACCACTACCCGTAGCTCCGGCAATCAATAAGTGTGGCATACGATTTAATTCACCATAAACATTATTGCCCATCAAATCTTTACCAAGGCAGAATAATAATTTTTTATCCTTCATAGAATCTGGAATCGTACGCATCAAATCCTTCATCTGCACTGTTGTCTTTTCCACATTTGGAATTTCAATTCCTACACTCGCCTTACCTGGAATCGGTGCTTCAATACGAATATCCTTGGCCGCCAATCCCATCTTAATATCATTTTGAAGGTTGCTGATTTTGTTAACACGCACACCTAGTTCTGGCTTGATTTCAAACTTTGTAACACTTGGACCAATATGAATTTGAACAAGCTTTGCCTCTACACCAAACTCATGTAAGATTTCAATTAGCTTTTCGCCCTTTTCCTTTGCGGTTGTGACATTCGCATTGGATCTTGATTTACGCTCAATGTCTGATAAAACATTTAGCTTAGGAAGCTTATAGTTTTTAAAGTCTGTATTTTCATCGAGAATATATCGTTTGGGTTCTGCCTTTTCAATAACCCCCTCATTTACAACTGGTACTTCTTTTTTCTCAACCACTTTTTCCTTTGGTTCTTCATCCACATCCATCATAAAGCTAGGTTTTCTTGGTTCTAAATCCCCAATAATTAAAGGCTCATCCTCATGTTCTTCTTCCACCACTGTATCTTGAACTATTGGTTTTACTGGATCGGCATTAATAATTTGAAAGCTCGATTCATTTGTATCTTCATCTTCAAAAATAAAGCTTTGACGATCAATAGACACTGGTTTTTCCTTAACAGGCACACTCTTCATTTGTTTCCTTGGCTTTCTTTCAAAGCCCATGATCTTCTCATATCCAAACATTAAGATTCCAAGTACAACCAATAATAAAATCATGATATATGTACCTGAATAATCAAATAGAGATTGAAACAAACAAAATAATAAGGCTCCCAATAACCCTGACATACTTGGCATTCCATCAATGATAATGTTTTTGGCATGTTGCATAACATAGCTTAATCCAAAGCTTCCTGATTCAGGCTTAAATTCGATAACAGAGGCCCCTAGACACAATGCCATCAATAAGAAAATAGCTCCAAATAGGTATCTTTTACGGATAGGAAGTTGATCCTTATTAAAAATCTTAAGCCCACTCACTCCAATCGCAACGACAAAAAGTATGTTGGTCAAGACACCAAATAAAAACGCAAAGAAATTATGTAAGAAAGAGCCTACAACACCGAGCTTAAACAGTGCTATAAAACTAATAAATATCATACAAATAAGGAAACACAAACGAAATAAGTTTGAGTGCAACCAAGACGTTTGTGTTTTCTTTTTCGTAGATTTTCTTCGTGTTGTTTTTTTTCTGGCTTTAGCCATACTCTACCCCACTTTCTACTTATTTAAGTTTATTTCGAGAATAACCGGTAAAATCATCGGTCTCTTTGCGGTTTGTTTATAAAGATATTTAGAAACCTTATCACGAATCAAATTACGCGTCTCTAAATTATCATACGTTTTATTCTCAACCGCCTCGTTGATTGTATCCTCCATAATTTTGGCAACATCACCCGTAATGTATTCTGCATCACGCAAGTAGATCAATCCACGACTTTGTACATCTGGACCATTAATGATCTTCTTTGTCTTGGCATTGATACCAATTGCCAGAATCATTACACCATCTGTACTTAAGGTTTCACGATCCTTTAATACAACACCGGCCATATCCCAGTTTTCTTTTCCATCAATCATTGTTTCATGTAGCTCAAGCTCCATTGAACAAGAAACTAATTTACGATTCTCAAAAGTAGCCACCTGACCATTATCTAAGATAATGATACGACTTGGATCATATCCCATCTCTACCGCAATCTGTGAATTCATATGCAGTAAACGATATTCACCCTTGATTGGAATATAGTACTTTGGCTTTGTAAGGAAAATCATCATCTTTAAATCTTCTTTACTAGGGTGCATACTTAAAACATTCTTGTCTAAGACAATGATTTCACCCTCTTTTTTATACATGTCATTTTCCATGCTCTTAAATTCATTTTCAACTCCAGGCACAACTGGACTTGCCACAACAATGACATCATCTTGATCAAAGTCAATAGAATCCAATTCATTATTGGCAATGTTGTTGATGGTTTTGAATAATGATTTACCTTGTCCTGAAATGATAACAACTACATCTTTCATGGAATTATCAAAATCTTGAGGATCTACAACTAAAGTTGGATCGACCTCATATCCAATATCTTTCAATCTTTCAACAAGCTCACGCAATTCTTTTGAATAGAAAAACATTTTACGATGACTTGCCATACAACAATCAATGATTTCTTGAATACGATATACACTTTGGTTATATACACTCACAAACACTCGCTTGTGTTCATGTGTTTCTAGTACCTGCAAAAGCTTAGGTGCAATACGATGATTTGGCGAAGTATGGCCACTTCTCTCTGCTCCCTTGCTTTCTTGTAATAAAGCCAATACACCTTCATTTCCAATTTCAGAAATAGTTGTAAAATCAGCTCTATACGCATCCTCTAAATCATCATAATCTTCAATAAATTCACCTGAATACACAATATAACCTTGATCCGTTTGAATAGCTAGACCAAATGTTCCAGGATATGCATGGGTAATTGGGAAGAAAACAATTCTTCTTTTTCCAATACGCTTTTTTTCATTTCTTTTTACTGAATGCACACGAACCCCAGAAATATGTTCCTGACGAATCATTTTCTGTACTTCTTTTACGGCAAGCGGAGCTGTATATACATCACAAGGGACTTGTTTTAATAAGTAAGGCAAAGCACCCATAACGTCATCATGACCATGGGTAATAAAAATAGCGGCAACACGGTCTTTATTTTCAACTAAATATGTAAAATCCTGAATAATAAATTCAATTCCTAATGATTCTTTATTATCTGGGAACTTAATTCCCGCTTCAATCACATAGATTGATTGATCGACCTCCACACAGAATAAATTTTTTCCATCTTCATCCAATCCGCCAAGGGCAAAAATGCGAATCTTTTCTGTCAATGAAGGAATTTTTTCTTCTTTCATATTATCTCCTTTTAATAGTATTATTTTTTTAATTATATCACACCGCAACGCCATCTAAAGAAAAACTTTTCGCATCTGTGATTTCGACTTCTACAAAATCTCCAGGATGAATATTTTCACCTTTAAAATTAACTAATTTTTGGGTGTCTGTATATCCAGAATATACTTTTTCATTCTTCTTACTTAAGCCATCCACCAATACAGTAACGGTACGTCCTACATAAGCCTTATTCTTTTCTAAAGCTAAATCATTCCATGTTTTATTTAATTTTGCTAAACGTTTTCTCTTTGTCTCCATATCAATAGAGTCTTTCATACGACTGGCTGGTGTACCAGGTCTTGCTGAGAAAATAAACGTAAAGGCATTGTCGTATTTACAATAACGAACTACATCTAGAGTGTGTTCAAACTGTTCATCTGTTTCATTTGGGAAACCAACAATAATATCTGTAGAAACAGAAACGTTTGGAATCGTATTCACAATCTTGTCATATAAAGCCAAGTATGATTCTTTTGTATAACGACGACCCATTAATTTAAGTACATCATCATCTCCCGATTGTAAAGGCAAGTGAATGAATGGCATGATATTGTCATATTTGGCAATAATATCAATCATTTCTTCTGTGAAATCCCAAGGGTGGCTTGTTGTAAAACGAACACGAGGAATTCCAATCTTTGCGACCTCTTCTAATAATGTCGCAAAATCCTGCTCATTATCCATATCTTTTCCATACGCATTTACGTTTTGTCCTAATAATGTGATTTCTTTATAGCCTTCCTCTTTTAATTGTTGAACCTCTTTTAAGATTTCAGACATTTTACGAGAACGCTGCTTACCACGAGTATAAGGGACAATACAATATGTACAGAATTTATCGCAGCCATACATAATGTTGACCCAAGCCTTAAAGGTTCCAAAACGATGTACCGGCAAGTTTTCGTAAACCTCTCCTTCTTTCGAATAGATTTTTACAACCTTCTTACCTTCAAACATACAACTATATAACATACCTGGAAGATCTTGAATATTATGCGTACCAAACAATAAACGTACCTGAGGGTATTTTGTCAATAATGTTTCAACTAAACCTTCCTCTTGTGCCATACATCCGCAGACACCAATCACTAATTCTTTATTTTCACGATATAAACGTTTAAAGTTTCCAATTTCACCTAATACTTTTTCTTCAGCATTTTGACGAATTGCACAAGTATTGATGATAATGACATCACTGCCTTCTGCCATTTCATTTGGTGTAAATCCACATTCATCCAAAATACCGGCAATTGTTTCGCTATCACGTTCATTCGCCTGGCAACCATAAGTCGAAATAAAATACTTTTTACCTCTTCCCATCATACGAGCTGCTTCAGGAATTGTAAATGTATCAACACGATCAATTGTATTTGTCGTACGCTTTTGTGCTTCTTTTAAATCGGGTAATACCCATCCTGGTTTTTGTTTCATATTGACCTCTCTTTCCAAAAAAAATTGCCAAGCATTAAGCTTGGCAAACATTCTTTAATAGAATTACTGGTTGATTGCTCCAACAGGGCAAGTTCCTACGCAAGAACCACAGTCGATGCAAGTTCCTTCGTCACAAACTGATTTTCCTTCATCATCTAATGAAAGAGCTCCAACTGGACATCCTCCTACACAAGCACCACATCCGATGCAAGCATCTTTATCGATATTTACTGCCATTGTCATTTCCTCCTTGTTTAATAATTTATACTCAAATTATAACTATAACCTAGAAGTGAATCAAGACAGTTTAGTAAGTGGAGGCTTACCGTAATTCATTTACCATACTTAAAAAATTGAAGTCGGGACTAAAGCCCGACATTTTTATTTTGCGTATTCCTGGGCACGTGTCTCACGAATAACATTAACTTTAATTTGACCTGGATATGTCAATTCAGATTCAATCTTATCACGAATATCACGAGCTAATTTAACACAAGTCAAATCATCTACATGTTCTGGATTTACTAAAACACGAATTTCACGCCCTGCTTGAATCGCAAATGCGTTTGCTACACCTTCAAAACCATTCGCAATCTTTTCTAAGTTTTCAAGACGGTTGATATAGGCCTGAGCACTTTCCTTACGTGCTCCTGGTCTTGCAGCACTAATTGTATCGGCTGCGATTACCAAATGACTTGTCAAGAACTTAGGTTCTACATCCCCATGGTGTGAGTGGATCGCATTCAACACGATTTCCTTTTCACCATGCTTCTTACAGAACTTGTAACCCAATTCTACGTGAGATCCATCTTGCTGTTCAATATTCAAGGCTTTACCAATGTCATGCAATAAACCTGCACGTTTGGCAATTTGCTGATTCAATCCTAATTCAGCAGCCATACAACCCGCAATATAAGCAACCTCCATAGAGTGCTGTAATGCGTTTTGACCATAAGAATAACGATATTTTAATGTACCAATCAATTTTACGATTTCACGATCGATACGACCAATACCCAATTTGAAAATTGCTTCTTCCCCAGCCTTCATGATTTCCTGATCAATTTCATTCTGGTACTTCTTAACAACTTCTTCAATACGTCCTGGTTGAATTCTTCCATCACGAATTAAATGTTCCAAAGCTAAGCGAGCCACTTCACGACGCACTGGATTAAAACATGTGATTGTAATTAAATCTGGTGTATCATCGATATTTAATTCAACCCCTGTTGCCTGTTCGAAACAACGAATGTTACGTCCTTCACGACCAATGATACGTCCCTTCATTTCTTCACCAGGTAAAGAAACAACACTTACGGTTTTTTCTTGTGTTTCCTGTTGAGACATACGCTCAATAGCTAGGGCAATAATATTTTGTGCCTTTTCATTGGCAGTAGCCTTTGCCTCATCTTCTTTATCCTTGATATATGCAATTGTTTCATGTTCCATTTTCTTTTCGACAATTGCGAACAATTCATCTCTTGCTGCCTGACTCGACATTTTGGCAACATTTTCTAAAACCACAACCTGTTTATCAATTTCTTCTTGTAGTTTCTTTTCTTTTTCGTCTAATGATGACAGTTTGTCAGCAACACTTTTCATTTTTTCATTAATCTGACGCTCTTTTTGATTTAACGCTTCATCACGAAAATTCAAGTTATCTTCTCTACGCAATAACTTGTTCTCTAATTCCATTGATTCTTGTTTACGTTCTTTAATCTCTTTTTCAGCTTCAACACGCAAATCATGTGCCTGTGTCTTTCCGTCTAACACAGCTTGTTTTACGCGAGATTCCGCTTCATTTTGAGCTTCCTTTAAAATTTGTTCTGCTTTTTGCTGATTCTTATTTAAACCTGCTTTTGAAATTCCGACCATACAGCCAGTTCCAAGTGCAAGACCTGCGACACCAGACAAAACGATCCATAGTACATCCATACTATTTCCTCCTTTTCGTCCTTTGTTCTAGGTAAAACCAAAAATATTATACACGAAATCAGCTATAAAGTCTATTAACTCAAAAGCTAAAATAAAAGATGTTTGTCTAAACAAACACCTTTAGAATAAAGCACGAATCGCAAAGAAAATCAAAACAATGATACCTAATACGATACGATACCAGCCAAATACTTTGAAATCATGTTTTTTAATATATGACATCAAGAAGCGAATTACAAAAATAGACACAACCAATGCCACAAGCATACCTATAATTAGAATAAAGAATTCTAAAAAGCTAAACGCAAAGCCAAATTTCACAAGTTTCAAAAGACTTGCTCCAAACATCACTGGAATAGCCAAAAAGAAAGTAAATTCAGCTGCTACGGCACGACTTACTCCAATCAACAAGCCTCCAATAATAGTTGCACCAGATCTTGAAGTTCCTGGAAGCACAGCTGCAATTACTTGGAATAAGCCAATAATCAATGCATCTTTATAAGATAAAGCAGATAAGCTATTTACAGTTGGACGCATATCTTTATTGCGATTTTCTACATAAATAAATGCCACACCCACTAAAATCAACATAATCGCAACCACGAAGCCATTATACAAGTGTTCATCGATCCAATCATCCAAAGCCAAACCAATAACAGCAGCAGGAATGGTAGCCACTAATATTTTTGACCATAAGACCCAAATCGATTTTACTGAAACGTATTTACCTTCTCGCGTTTTCTTAAATGGAAATATCTTATTCCAATACAATAATACAACGGCTAGAATTGCACCTAGCTGAATCACAACAAGAAACATAGACCAGAATGATTTAGATACATTCATTGGCATAATTTCTTCTAATAAGATCATATGACCTGTTGAACTAACAGGAAGCCATTCGGTAATTCCTTCAACAATACCATATATTATCGATTTTAAAATTTCGATCATATTATCCTCCATACTACAGAAAAAGCCAGGAAATCCTGGCTACATTTTTACTTCTCAACGATTTGTTTGCCGTTGTATTCGCCACAAGAGCACATCTTGTGAGCAAGTTTATATTCACCACAATTTGGACAACGAGTCAACGCTGGTTTCACCAATTTGTAATGTGTTCTACGTTTTGCTTTACGTGTTTTTGAATTTCTTCTCTGTTGAACTGCCATGCTTGCACCTCCTAGTCATCATCCAGTTTGAAATCATTTAACTTTTCCCACCGTGGATCAATCTTTGGCTCTTCCTTATCCTGATCAGATAAAAGTTGCCAACCATCTCCCTTTGGATATTGATCACGAGGTAAACGAGTGATACTCATTGGAGCCTCATATAATATCGCCTGGAAAATCTCTGGGTTAATATCGATTGTATCTTTTTTCACCACGATAATTTCCTGATCTTCTGCATCCTGTACCGGAACAAAAGAATACGTTTGCTGCGACTCCGCTTCAAATGGAAAATCGATATCTTCATCTGTAATCGAATCAAGAACAATCATTGTTCCATCCATTTTCAAATCACTCGATACGAAATTCATTCCGTCAAACTCTAATGTACCCGTAACATGTACATCTGGAATAGACTTGACAGAAGTATGATGAAGCAGATCGTTTTCTTCAACCGCAATCCACTCATCAATATTAATAATATGGTTTTTTGCATTTAAGAAGTCTTTTCTATTAAATTTCACGATCTTCACCTCATGTCGCATTTGATATTATAATAAAAGTAATTCATAAAGTCAATATTTCCACGAGAAAAAGATTTTGTTATCATAATGAATATGAAAACATGTGGAATTATTACAGAATACAATCCTTTTCACCAAGGACACCTATATCATATCAAAAAAGCGAAAGAATTAACACAATGTGATTGTTTAATTGCGATTGTTTCCAATCATTTCACCCAAAGAGGCCTGCCTAGCCTAATGCGTATGGAAGATAAAACCAAACTTGCCCTAGAAGCCGGATGCAATCTAGTTATTGAATTACCACCTTGTTATGCAGCACAAGGCGCTGATTACTTTGCCAAACATGCCATAGAATCACTAAATGAAATACAAATCGACCAAATTTGCTTTGGTTCTGAAACCAATGATATTCAAAAGCTTAAACAATTATCTTTAAAAATGGAACAAATCAAAAAGGATCCTTCCCTTAGTATGAATCAAAATCTTTATGCCAACGATTTGATTCGTCCAAATGACATTTTGGGAATTCAATATATTAAGCAATGTGAGAAACATCATATTGAACCCATCTGTATTTCAAGAAATGAAACCTTTAAAAGTGCTACGCAAACACGTATAGATTATTTTAATGGTCTTTCCCAATTTAACGATAAATATTTCTTAGAAAATCAATCGTGGCAACATTATTATACTTATTTAAGAAAATATTTAATCCTAACTGATGTTCATGTTCTATCCACATTCTTTCTTGTAAATGAAGGAATTGAATATCGCTTAAAGGAAAATGCTAAAAAATATACAGATTGGGATAGTTTTCTTTCTGCTTCTATTTCAAAAACATATACGCGTGCGCGTATTCAAAGAACTTGTATGTTTATATTGCTACAAATCACAAAAGAACAGATGAAGGAAAACAATCATTTCAAAGAAGTCATCGTCTCTGGTTTTGATTCGATTGGACAAGCATTTCTTAAAGATAAACAAGTCATCACAAAATTTAAAGAGCTTCCTGAATTTCTTCAAGATATTGAATTAAAGTGTCAGTATCTTTGTTTCAATACATTTAAAGCTAGAAAAGTGATTTATTATGATCGTTAGTTTATGCATTCTAATCATCCTTGCAAGCATATACATCTATTTCTTTCCCTTTATCCCAAAAAGAAAGAAACACTATACATATGCATTATTACTTGGATGTCCGGCTCATAATGATGGTACGATGGCATCCAGTCAAATTAAAAGATGTGATTTGGCTATCGACACATATAAAAAAGGCTTATACGATACCTTGATCATTTCGGGTTCAAATGTTAAAAATGAATATATAGAAGCTCAAGTAATGCATGACTATATTCAAAAACAAATATATATTCCAACCATCCTAGAAGTCAATGCGCGTAATACTTTTGAAAACTTTAAATTTTCAAAGGAATATATTCAAAAACAAGATGTTGTTATCTTAACCTCACAAACCCATGCCAAAAGAGCTTGTACCATCGCAAGACAATTCTTTGATGATTATGGTTGTGTTTGGTATAAAGATCATAAACCCAAACATATTGTTCGTGAGATTGGCTCTCGTTTGATTTATATAAAAATTGAGTTATTAAAAAAAGTAGGAAAGTATTAACTCTCCTACTGAATGGTACGAATGACTTCATTGACACTTCGTACCTTTTTTAAATTCGAAATTAGATTTTGTAGATGCGCCGCATTCTTAACCGACACCGTCAATTTTGTAGTCGCCTCTAAATTACCATCATCTACCGCAGAATCTACATGCTTCAAATATACATTACATTGCTGCAATGTCGTAACAATATCACTCAATAAGTAATTACGATCGTCACTATGAATAATCAAATTAACTTCATATTGTTTTTCATCAAGGCCTTCTTCCCATTGAACAGGAATCAAACGCTTTTTCTCATTTATAATATTTGGACAATCCGCACGATGCACCTTCACACCCTGTCCCTTAGAAATATATCCAATAATTGGATCTCCAGGAATCGGACGGCAACAATTGGCCAATGAAACCGCAATTGTGTCAACACCAGGAACAATAACACCACAACTTGAATGCTTAGCTTGATGAGTTGGCTGCTTATTGTAGATCTTCATAATTTCCTGATCTTCTAACAAATTCGAACGGTTTTTAACCAAACGATCCACAATAGACTGCAATGAAACACGCTTCATCGCAATTCCTACATAAAGATCATCTACAGTCTTAAATGATAGTGATGTTAAGATAGATTCCAACCGTTTTGTCTCCATCAATTTTGAATCTAATTTTAAACGCCTAAATTCATCCTCAAGCATCGACTGACCTAATCTAATACTATCTTTACGAGATTGTTGCTCTTGTTTTTGAAGGAAAGCACGAATCTTATTACGAGCATGTCCACTCTTAACAATTTTAATCCAGTCCGCACTAGGCCCCACCGAATTATTATTTGTCAAGATATCAACAACGTCACCTGTCTTTAAAGGCGTATTCAAAGGAACAATAGCACCATTGACTTTTGCTCCTACTGTTTTATTTCCAACTTCCGTATGAATTCGATATGCGAAATCAATCGGACAAGAACCAGAAGGCAACGCAATTACCTTTCCTCTTGGTGTTAAACAATATACATTGGCTTCAAAAATGTCCTTTTGAAGAACATCCATATATTCCAATGGATCTTCACTTTCTTCATCGGTCATCATAGAGAAATCTCTAAACCATGAAAGCTTATCTTCAATTTCCTTTTGTTCATATTCAGGCGTATAGTTACGATTCTCTTTATATTTCCAGTGAGCCGCAACACCACGTTCAGCAATCGCATCCATTTCTTCTGTACGAATCTGAATCTCAAAAATATTTCCATGCCCAGGCTCTACAATCGTCGTATGCAAAGACTGATACATATTTGCCTTTGGCATCGCAATATAGTCTTTAAAACGACCTGGAATTGGTCTATACTTCGCATGAATATAGCCTAAAATTTCATAACAATGCACAACAGAATCGGTAATGATACGAATCGCTAGTAAGTCTAGAATTTCTTCAAAACGCTTGTTTTTCGTTATCATCTTTTTATAGATACTATAAAAATGCTTTGAACGGCCAAAAATACGATATTGAATATTGTAATCCTTTAAAATTGCTTCGATATCCGAAATCATTTCTTGGACCTGTTCATTACGATCGCTCTCACGCTGCTTAACAAGGCCTTTGATTTCTTCATACTTTTTGTAGTCCAAATATTTAAAAGATAGATCTTCTAATTCATTTTTGATTTCACTAATACCCAAACGATGCGCAATTGGCGCATACACGCTTAAAGTTTCACGCGCAATCTTTTTCTGCTTTTCTGGACGCATATACTGTAAAGTACGCATATTGTGAAGACGGTCCGCCAATTTAATCAATATAACACGAATATCTTTGGCCATCGCAATGAATAATTTACGATGATTACTTGCCAAATACTCTTCTTCGTCCTTGAACTTAATAGCGCCAATCTTCGTTACTGCATCCACAAGTGTCGCAATCTCTTCACCAAACAATTCTGTGATTGTTTCCGTCGTAACACCTTCACAATCCTCTACTGTATCATGTAAAAGGCCTGCCGCAATGGTTTTAGGACCACAATGCATCTCAGCTAATGTATTCGCAACTTGGATTACATGAATGACATAAGGCTCTCCACTTTTACGAAATTGTCCCTTATGGTGTTCATAGGCAAAATCATATGCCTTTTGAATCAACTCAATATTTTCTGGACGCTTTATGTATGTCTTTACATTCTCCATACATTCTTCGAATGTAACTTGTTTTTTCTGACTCATAATCAAGGCGCCCCCCTTCCTAAAAATTATTAAACTAGTTATTCACCTTCATAATGTGTTAGTGAACAAACTGGAATATTCTTAAACTTTTCTTTTCCTTTTAAATCATCTAATTCAATCACAAATGCCACACCTGTAACACTTGCCTGCATACGCTCTACCATTTTAATGATAGCTTCCACTGTTCCTCCTGTTGCCAATAAATCATCAACGATTACTACTTTTTGCCCAGGTAAGATAGCATCTGCATGCACACACAATTCATCCTGCCCATATTCTAAATCATAGCTTTCATTTACTGTTTCACGAGGAAGCTTTCCTGGCTTTCTAACTGGAATAAAACCAATTCCACTTTCCAAAGCTACAGGAACCCCAAATAAAAAGCCTCTTGCTTCAGGAGCAACGATAATATCGGCCCCTACTTCCTTCACAAACGCATTTAATTGATCCACACAATAACGCATAGCCTTCGCATTTTGTAGAATCGGTGTTACATCTCTGAAAATAATCCCTTCTTTTGGAAATCCCGGAATACTTTCAATATAATCTTTTAACTCCATACAAAAAAACCTCTTTCTAATTAGTTTAATTTTACTACGCATATACAATCTCATCAATCACAAAATTCACCTGTTTACGCCCTTGATACTGATTGATTTGAACCGTTCCAATAAAAGAATAGATTGCATTTACGCTTTTTTCATATTCTATATTGCTTTGGTTAAAGCGCATACACTGCAAGCCCGATTCTAAGGTATATTTGCGATGCTTATGATTTTGAAAGTCGTATAAATTCTTTATTTTAGGATGCACGATTTCAAAACTAGGAAACACAAATCCAGGTCCAAAGGGACGTAGTGTATCCAAAGACTGAATTGTTTCCAAACTTAATTCTTCATCATCGATCACTAATGTGTTTTTCTTTTTAGCTTCATATGTGTATTCATGAATACGCTGATGCACGAACTTTTCAAACAAACCAAATTCATTTAAATTCAAAGAAAAGCCTGCTGCATTTTCATGTCCTCCAAACACAACAAAATGCTCATACGGACCTAAAAAATCCATACAATTAAAGCCTTCTGGACTTCGCATACTCGCCTTATATCCCTGTTCATTTTTAGCTAAAACTATGCAAGGCTTATTAAACCGAGAACATAAAGACCCCGCAACTAAACCAATAATACCTTCATGGAAGCTTGTATCTTCAATCACAAAAATATCATCATTGATGTTACACTTTGAATATGCCTTTTTTTGCATTTGATCCGACAATTGTTTACGCATCGTATTGATTTGTGTAATCTGTGAAGATAGCGCAAAAATACTTTCATCATCCTGCGCTAAAAAATAACGCACAACATTATTCGCATTGGCAAGATTACTCAAGCGACCAATCGCATTCAGTTTTGGCACCACTTGAAAGCCTACACTTGTCTCATTTAATTCACGATCTGTAGCCAAAGAAAAAATATGCTTTTCATGTGTTTGATTCATCAAACGTAGTGCATTTTGAATTAAGGCACGTGTTTGCCCCTTCACTATCATCATATCTGAAATACTAGCCAAACCCGCAAGCTGCAACAAATAATCATTGTCCACCCCTAATACACGCATACATTCATAGGCAATACCTGCTCCACATAAGGTAGAAAAGCAAGATTCCATCATTGTAGGGTGCACAACAATATCACAATCGACTTCTTCATCCATCGTATGATGATCTGTTACAATCACGTCCATAGATAATTCTTTCGCCAAGGCTAAGGCTTGTTTACTCTTAACACCATTATCTACAGTAATAATCAATGAATACGCTTTTTTATGTGCTAAGCTAACTGTTGCTTCGCTCAATCCATATCCTTCTTTAATTCGATCTGGAATATAAAATCCACAATCAAGGCCTAAAGATTTTAGACCTGAAACCATGATTGTTGTGGCTGTAATTCCATCACAATCATAATCACCAGCTACAATCACTTTTTCCTGATGATCAACCGCTGTTAAAATACGCGCTTTAAAACTCTCCATGCAATTTGCTTTAGAAACAGGATTTAATTTCTGTTTACTCGTCCAATATTCCCATTTTGTTTGATCGGGTTCTAAATATTCTAATACTTTTCTTGTTAATTCTGTCATTTGTTTCATGTTAACAATTATACCACATAATAAAAATGTTCACAGAAACTTAATCTGTGAACAAATCTTTCTGGTATGTGATCTGAAGATGTTCATATGCCTTAGGAGTCACAATTCTTCCTCTAGGTGTACGATTGATAAAACCTATCTGCAATAAATAAGGCTCATATACATCTTCAAGTGTCATTGGCTCTTCACCAATGCTAGAAGCAATCGCCTCTAGTCCAACAGGTCCCCCTTTAAATCTTTCAATAATTCCTTTTAGGTATTTATGGTCGACCGCATCCAAGCCCAGATGATCGACGCGCAAACGATCTAAAGCTGTTTGAGCAATTTCTGTTGAAACAATTCCATCATTGTATACTTGGGCAAAATCTCTTACACGACGGAATAAACGATTCGCAATACGCGGTGTCCCACGTGATCGAAGGGCAATTTCTCGAACAGCATCCTTTTCAATTTTGGTATCCATGACGCAGCTTGTACGATAAACAATTTTTTCTAAATCTTCTAAATTGTAATATTCCAACTGCGAAATAATCCCAAAACGATCTCTTAAAGGAGCACTTAAATCACCGGCACGTGTTGTAGCACCAACAAGTGTAAATGGAGGTAAATTAATACGAATATTGTGTACAGTAGCTGAATCCTTGCCTACCACAATATCTAAACAATAATCCTCCATAGCTGGATATAAAACTTCTTCTACTTGCTTTGGCAAGCGATGAATCTCATCAATAAACAACACATCTCCAGCTTCTAATGTTGTTAAGATAGCCGCAAGATCACCACTTTTTTCAATTGAAGGACCACTTGCCGTCTTTAAATTCCCATGCATCTCATTGGCAAGAATATAAGCCAAAGTCGTTTTTCCAAGTCCTGGAGGACCATAGAATAAAACGTGATCCAAGGCTTCATTTCTTGATCTTGCCGCATGAATAAACACATTTAGATTTTCTTTCAACTCAGACTGACCGATATATTCACTTAAGCTTTGCGGACGCAACGTCTTTTCAAAGCTATCGGCCTCCTGAAGATTTCCATCTACTTCTCTAGGCATTTATCTTATACTCCATTTCTTTTTGCAAGTAAGACCAACGCTTGTCTTAGCATTTCATCTTCCTGCAATTCTGTATTTTCTAATTCATTTTTGATTTTTGTTAGTTGACTCGACTTATATCCCAAAGATACAAGGGCATCCTGTACCTGTGTCCATACAGGATTGGAAGTTGAAGACTCACTTGTTTCCAATGACACAAACTTGCCTTTTAAATCCAAAACAATTTGCCCAGCTGTTTTAGCACCTATACCTGGCAAAGACTTTAACCTCTTAATATCATCATTTTCAATAGCTTCTATCATTTCTTTTCCTGAACATACCGATAACATTGTTTGGGCTGTTTTAGGACCAATCCCCTTTACATTGATCAAGCGCATAAAAACTTCATAGTCCTCTTCCTTTAGAAAACCAAATAATAAAATGGCATCCTCACGAACATGTTGATAGGTATATAGAAATAATTCTTCATCTTTTTTTTGACTAAGCGCATTGGCTAGATAGACTTCATAGCCTACGCCATGCACATCAAGTACGACGCGATCACTTCGAATAATTTTTACAATTCCATTCACAAACGCAATCATTTTACACCTCAATCTCTAATTCAACAGGACAATGATCCGAACCATAAATATCTGTAAGAATCTTGGCATCCACAATTTTATCCTTTAATTCTGGTGACACCAACCAATAATCGATTCTCCATCCTGCGTTTTTTTCTCGAGCCTTAAAGCGATAACTCCACCAGGAATATTCGACTTTTTCTGGATATAAAGTACGATATGTATCCATAAAATCTGTTAACAGATGCTTTTTAAAGCTATCTCTTTCTTCATCCGTAAACCCCGCATTTTTATGATTGGTCTTTGGATTCTTAATGTCAATTTCTTCATTGGCCACATTAAAGTCTCCACAAGCCATAACAGGTTTATCTAATGATTTTAAATAAGTGCTAAAAGTTTCATCCCATTTCATACGATAGTCTAAACGTTTTAAACCATCACCTGAATTTGGTGTATATACAGTCACAACATAATAATCCGGATACTCTAAAGTAATCACTCTTCCTTCTGTATCATGCTCTTCTATACCCATGCCATAACGAACCGAAATAGGTTCTTCTTTACAGAAAATCATCGTTCCACTATAGCCTTTCTTTTGCGCACTATTTATATATTGGTAGGGATACAACTCACAATCCACTTCAATTTGGTCTGGCTGTGCCTTTGTTTCCTGAATACAAAATATATCTGCATCCAAGGCATAAAGAATTTCCACAAAATCCTTTTTTAAAACGGCACGAATGCCATTCACATTCCACGAAATACATTTCATAAAAACCTACCATGCCTTTCCGCTTTGCTCCAAGGCACACATTGGAATTAAA
>OHTV01000341.1_pt1 | contig 25131 bp, 23 predicted proteins | sample 1579041 | NCBI WGS metagenome assembly OHTV01 (sample SAMEA3879583, study PRJEB24766) | human gut metagenome | biome: human-associated habitat; feature: feces | place: USA | collected 1985/1987
AAGGAGAAGTATATTGTAGATGACCAGTTAGATGGGTCAATTACAATATACCAGGTGGTGAAAAGATGCATATATTTAAAGATATTTATGATTATCGTGAATTATTGAAGACAAATGTAAAGAAAGATATTCGTGGAAAATATAAAGGCTCTTTTCTAGGTATTCTTTGGTCATTTATTAATCCCTTGTTACAGGTGGTTGTATATTGGATCGTGTTCCCTTATTTAATGCGTGGAGCTGGGGGAGATAACTATTTAGTTTATTTGATTACGGGTTTGATTCCTTGGACATTCTTTTTAACAACTGTGAGTACAGGAACAACGGCCATCAAATCCAATGCAGGAATTATTAAGAAGGTGTATTTTCCTAGAGAAATCTTATTGATTTCGCAAGTCTTAAGTGGACTCGTCAACTTTATGATTTCTTGCGTTATTATCTTTGTGTTCTGCTTTGCGTTTGGCTATGGCATTGCCATTCAAGTGTTGATGCTGCCTGTCGTTGCCTTGATACAATCTGTTTTGATCTTAGGTATTATTCTAATTTTAAGTTCCTTGAATGCCTATATTCAAGACTTAGAGTATATTGTATCCTTTTTACTAACCATGGGAATGTATGCCACTCCTGTCATTTATGATTTATCTTTATTAGATGGAGCTGGCACTTTAGGGAAAATCATTCGTATGAATCCTTTGACGATTTTAGTGGGTTCTTATCGTGATATTTTTATGTATCATGTATGGCCACCATTAAAACCATTGGGTGCAGTTGCCTTATTGGCTTTCATTATTTTAGTAATTGGATATATGGTTTTTAAAAAACTAGAGAAGGGTTTTGCGGAAGAATTATAGGTATATACTTATATTTGTGATAAAATAGAGCATGATTGTAAAATCATGCTTTTTCTATGCATGTGAAAGGACAGTTATGTCGGATAATTTGAAGTATTCTATAGAAAAAATGAGATATGGAAACCGTTGTTTTAAAATAAGCGGATATTGTTATGCGAATGATTTTTCACCGGTTTCTTTTGAAGCTAAGGTAAATGATGAGCCACAAGAAGTAAAGACAAGAAGGATATATCGTAGTGATATCAAGAAGGGGCCAAAAGATCAGTACTTAGGCTTTGAATGTGTTATTGAATGTTTGAATGATGCGCAAACATTCGAATTGATGGCTCAAAATGAGACGATACTATTATTAAATAAGGATGATATTTTAAAAATAGAAGATACTCATAGTATTGATTATGATGTGGAATCGATTGTATATGACAAGAATATTGGAATCGCGACAAGCTACGGTTGGGCTCTTTCTGAAATGGAGGAAGAAATCCAAATTTCCATTCTGGATGAAAATAAGGATGTTCAAGATGTATGCTGCAACAAAGAATTGCGTACGGATTTAATGAGTAAAAAAGAAGTGGATGAAAATCATGGCTTTTGTGGGTTTCGACTTTATTTTAAATTTGATGAAGGAAAACAATATTTTATTCAACTTCAGACTCAATCTGATTGTGTTGTATCGAAGCTAGAACCACAAAAGGTAGATAATACAAATCGTTTGATTGCGTATATGCGTTTGATGAATAAGAAAAACTTTAGAAAGCTAATTCAATATCTAAAGCGAAATGGTCTTAAAAAATTGGTTACTCGTTTAAAAAGCAGTGCACCTATGGATCGTCCAGAATACCAGACTTGGTTTTATACACAAAGAGTTACAGAACAGGAATTAGAGGTACAAAGAAATACACAGTTTAGGTATACACCAAAGATTAGTGTATTAGTTGCGACTTTTAATACAAAAGAAGAGTATTTAAAAGAAATGATGGATACAGTCATTTTTCAAAGCTATTCAAATTGGGAACTTTGTATTGCGGATGGAAGTTCAACCAATCGGGTTGAAAAATATGTAAATGCGAATTATTCAGGTTATGGCGATAAGATTAAATATAAAAAACTAGATCAAAACTATGGAATTTCTGGAAACACAAATAAAGCGTTTGAGATGGCTACAGGTGATTATGTCACAGTATATGATCATGATGATATGTTGGAGTTGGATTGCTTCTATGAAATTGTAAAGGTGTTGCAGGACTATCGTTATGATGTTTTATATACAGACGAAGATCGTTATGATGATGCAAGAAAAGAATATGCAGTACCTAACTTTAAGCCGGATTATAGTGAAGACTTATTGCGTTCGCATAACTATATTACGCACTTGTTTATTGTAAGTCGAAGAATTATAGAACAAGTTGGATACTATAACAGTGAGTATGATGGAAGTCAGGACTATGATTACATTTTTAGATGTGTAGAAAAGGCGAATGGCATTTATCATATTGCACGTGTTTTATATCATTGGCGTATGCATCCAGAATCTACTGCACAGGATCCTGAAAGTAAAATGTATTGTTACGATGCAGGAAAACGAGCTATAGAGGCCCACTATAAAAGAGTTGGTGTAGATGCGAGTGTCGAAATGTTGCCAAAGCCTATGTATGGAATGTATCATACGATATATAGTACAAAAGATGCTCCTTTAGTATCGATTTTGATTCCTAACTATAATCATAAGGATATTTTGAAGACTTGTATTGATTCTTTGTATAAGGTCAATACATATAAAAATTTTGAGATTGTGATTGTGGAAAACAATAGTACCCAACAAGAAGTATTTGATTATTATGAAGAACTTCAAAAGGAGCATGATAATATTCAGGTGGTTACTTATAAAGGGGAGTTTAACTTTTCTAAAATCAATAATTTTGGCATGAAATATACAAAGGGTGATTATGTATTATTATTAAATAATGATACGGAAATCATCGAGCCTACTGCTTTATCTGAAATGGTTGGATGTATTCTAAGAGATGAAGTTGGAGCTGTTGGAGCTAGGTTATTGTATGGGGATGATACGATTCAGCATGCAGGGATTGTGCTTGGCTTTATTGGTTATGCGGGTCATGTGAATTATGGACTTTCGAAGGATGAGCATGGCTATATGAATACGGAGTGTATCAATACCAATTATAGTGCTGTAACAGCAGCTTGTATGATGGTTAAAAAGGCTGTGTTTAATCGTGTGGGTGGCTTTGATGAACAGTTTGTCGTGGCATGTAACGATGTAGATTTATGCTTAAAAATCTGTCAAGAAAAGTACCTTGTAGTCTATAATGCCTTTTCTTTATGGCATCATTATGAATCGAAATCGCGAGGCTACGATGATGAAAGTCAGGAAAAAATGTGGCGTTTTAATCAGGAGGTACATAAATTCCAAGGAAAGTGGAAGGCTGTATTAGAAGCAGGCGATCCTTACTACAATAAGAACTGGAATTTGTTGGCCGGTGCTTATAGCTTATATTAAACCTCTTTGTCAAAAGGAGGTTTCTTTTTTTGTCCATAAAGAATGTGTTATAATTTTTATGATATACCAGGAAGGAATGTTACATATGTATCGTATCGATAAGAAAATATATAAGAATTTAAAAGATCAGCAGTTTGTCGTGATTGATGGATATTGTTTTACTTTAGATAATAAAAGTATTACCTATGAAGTTTTATTAAATGGTAAACCTGCATCATTCGATTATGTCGCTGTAGATCGAAATGATATTTATAGTCGTTTAGAAGAAAAGCCAATCAATCGTAAATTTGGTTTTCATATTACGGTTGATTGTACAAATATGAAGGTCAATTGTTTAAAGCTTTATGCTCATATCGAAGATGAGACGATAGAGTTACTTTCAGTGGAAGCGAGTGATTTAAATAAAATCGAAACAACGCAGTCTATTGAATACTATATTGATAGCTATGTGCAGAATGAAAATTCAACAGAAATTGTTGGATGGGCCTTTTCAAACTACGAAGAGGATATTGATTATGAAATTGTGAATAAAAGAGGAAATACAATCGAGTGTACAAAGCATTTGGTTCCTCGAATGGATTTGGTTGCCCTACATTTGATTGATGAAGAGCATTCAAAGGCGGGTTTTAAAATTAAGTTTGATAGCCAGGCCAAGGAACAATATTATTTATTGATCAAATCAAATAAGGAGACGAAGAAAGTCAAATTATATCAGAATGATGGTTCTTTATCTGCCAAATGCAAGGCTTGTTTCAAGCAAGTTAATTTTATGACTTTAAAGCGTGCGATGCGCTATCTTAAAAAGCATGGTGTAAAACAGTTTGCCAGACGACTAAACCAGGCAGCTTTACCGCCTGCATCGAGCGTAGATTACCAGGAATGGTTCTTTGATCAGCGTGTTACACCAGCTGAAATTAAGGAACAGGAAAAAACAGAATTTGTGTATCAGCCTAAAATCAGTATTATTGTCGCAACTTTTAATACAAAAGATCGCTATTTGAAGGATATGATTGATACAGTGGTTAAACAAACGTATTCCAACTGGGAATTGTGTATTGCGGATGGTAGTAGTTCTGATTGTGTAAAGAAATATATTGAAAAGAATTATCAATTGGGTGATAAATTAAAATATGTGAAATTGGATCAGAACTACGGGATTGCCGGCAATATGAATAGGGCGTTAGAGCTTGCGACTGGAGATTATGTAGGTCTATATGATCATGATGATTTTTTAGAATTGGATTGTTTTTATGAAATCGTAAAGAGGTTGCAGGATAAACCATATGATTTTATCTATACGGATGAAGATAAATATTTGGATAGCACAAAGCGTTTTGTAGATCCACATTTTAAATCGGATTTTAATCTTGATTTATTATGTAATGTCAACTACATTTGTCACTTCTTATGCGTGAAGAAGACGTTGCTTGATCAGGTTGGTGTATTACGCAAGGAATTTGATGGGGCACAGGATTTTGATTTTGTGCTACGTCTTTCAGAAGCAACAACACCGGATAATATTTATCATATTCCTAGAATTTTATATCATTGGCGCATGCATGAATTATCTACGGCAGAAAATCCGGAAAGTAAGATGTATGCCTTTGAAGCTGGTAAAAGAGCGGTACAAGCTCATTATGATCGTGTAGGACTTGCGGCAACGGTTACAATGGGGGAAGGACTTGGGTTGTATCGTACACAATTTGAAGTGCAGGGTGAACCCTTAATTTCAATCTTGATTCCAAATAAGGATCATATTGATGATTTAGAAAGATGTATTCATTCCATTGAAACAAAATCAAGCTATACGAATTATGAGTATATTATTATTGAAAATAATAGTACGGAAAAAGAAACGTTTGAATACTATAAAAAATTAGAAGAAACAAATGATAAGGTTCGAGTAGTATATTGGGATGGTGAATTTAACTATTCAGCCATTAATAACTATGGTGCTACATATGCCAAGGGACAATATTACTTATTGTTGAATAATGATACGGAAATTATCAATTCGGATTGCTTAAAGGAATTATTAGGTTATTGCCAAAGAAAAGATGTAGGTGCAGTAGGAGCCCGTCTATACTATCATGATGATACGATTCAACATGCAGGTGTTGTCGTTGGTGCTGGTGGTATTGCTGGACATGCCTTTGTACAAGAAAGTCGTGGATCACTTGGTTATTTTGGTCGTATTGTCGCATCTCAGGATTTAAGTGCAGTTACTGCGGCTTGTATGATGGTGAAAAAATCTGTATATGAAGAAGTGGGTGGCTTATCTGAAAACTTGAAGGTTGCCTTTAATGATATTGATTTCTGTTTAAAGATTCGTAAGGCGGGCTACTTGGTTGTGTACAATCCATATGCCGAATTGTATCATTATGAATCAAAATCAAGAGGGCAGGAGGATTCGCTTGAAAAAATGGAGCGTTTCAATAATGAGATTGAAACTTTTAGAATGAAGTGGCCAGAAATTTTAGAGAATGGCGATCCATATTATAATGTGAATCTATCTTTAATGGGTACGCCATATACAATTAAACCAAAAGTAGAAAAGTAAAAGTTATGAATTACTATAAGACAGGACAGTTCGCAAAATTAGCGAATGTGAGTGAAAGAACGATTCGATATTATGACAAAATAGGGTTATTAAAGCCCTCTTTTGTTATGGAGAATGGATATCGACAATATAGTGATTTGGATTTGTTGAAGCTTCAAAAGATTTTATCGTTGAAGCATTTGGGGTTTAGTATTGAAGAAATCTTTCCGATGGTTATGGACAATACGGATTTAAAGGAAAGCTTTGATTTACAGATTGATTTGATTGAAGATAAAATGAGTCATTTACAATCTTTAAAGGATGCTTTAAAAAGAGCGAGTCAGGCTCCCGATTTATCTTGGAATATGATTCTTTCTTTGGTGCAATTGTCGAATGAAGAGACGAATATTATTGAGCAGTATAAAAATGCGAAGAACTTAAATGATCGAATTTGTCTTCATGAAAAGTATTCTACAAATAAGCAGGGGTGGTTTAACTGGTTGTTTGAGAAGATTGATTTTTCTAAGGTGAATCGTTTGTTGGAACTTGGCTGTGGTAATGGGAAGTTGTGGCAAGAGAATAAGATTGATTTAAGGAATCGTGAAATCTTCTTATCGGATATTAGTGATGGTATGGTGGATGAGGTTCGAAATAAGTTGGGTTCAAACTTTAACTGTATTGTGGTCAATGCGGAAAAGATTCCTTTTAAGGATGCGTATTTTGATACGATTATTGCCAATCATGTATTGTTTTATTTGAATGATTTAAATCAGGGATTAAAGGAAATAGATAGAGTGTTAAGGCCAAACGGTATCTTTTATTGCAGTACATATGGAAAAGAGCATATGAAAGAAATCACTGAGATCGTACAGAACTTTGATTCTCGTATCAATCTTTCAAATCATAGCTTGTATGATATTTTTGGCTTAGAAAATGGGGAAGTTATTTTAAAGAAGTATTTTTCAAATGTGCAAAGACTCGAGTATCCTGATTCATTAGAGATTACAGAATCGAAGCCGTTGATTGATTATATTATGTCTTGTCATGGCAATCAGAATGAGATATTGGGGCCTAGATTAAATGAGTTTAAAGAATATATTGAAGATATTTTAAAAGCTAGTGGTAAAATAGTTGTAACGAAACAGGCTGGATTGTTTGTGTGTTGGTAGATTGATTTGTAAAAAAATAGATAAAACTTTATAATAAAGCATGGTTTGTAAAGGAGATTGGTTATGGGTCTTAAAACTTTAGTGGTGATTCCAGCCTATAATGAGGCTTTGAATATTGAAAAGACAATTCAGGATATTAAAGAAAATGCACCGGATGTTGACTATGTGATTGTCAATGATGGTTCTAAGGATAATACGTTAGAAGTGATTCAAAAGAATAACTATAATCATATTGATGGGTTTTGTAACTTGGGCTTGTTTGGTGCGGTTCAAACGGGTTTTAAGTTAGCAATGCAGGAAGGATATGATGTTGTCATTCAGTTTGATGGGGATGGGCAGCATTCCGCAAAATATATTGCGCCTATGGTTGAAGAAGTAGAAAAGGGCAATGATATTGTGATTGGTTCGCGTTTTGTGACGGATAAAAAGCCTTTTACAGCACGTATGATTGGAAGTCGTTTGATTGCAGGCGCTATTAAGCTAGTAACTGGACATAAGATCATGGATCCTACGAGTGGCTTTAGAGCCTATGGCAAGGCTTGTATCAAGGATTATGCGTTGGATATGAACAATCCGCCAGAGCCAGATACGTTGGTGTATATGTATCGTAAGAAAAGAAAAATCAAGGAAATTCAAGTTCAAATGTCGGAGCGTGAATTTGGTGAATCGTATTTAAACTTAGTAAATACAATTAAGTATATGAGTCGTATGATGGTATCGATCTTTTTGATTCAGCCATTTAGAAAGGTGTAGCCTATGGGATTAAAATTACAATTGGTCTTTATTTTTGCGAGTTTGATTACATTTGTATTTGTGATTAAGAAGATTCAAAAGCATGGATTAAATATTGATGATGCGATCATGTGGATTCTTTGGTCCATTTTATTATTGATTATTAGTGTATTTCCACAGATTCCAACTTGGATTTCTAAACAATTGGGATTTATGTCGACAAGTAATTTTATTTTCTGTGTCTTTATTTTCTTTTTATATATTATGCTGTTTATGCAGACGGCACAGATTTCTAAATTAAAAGAGAAACAAAAAGAATTGATTCAGAAGTTGAGTATAAAAGAATATGAGAGTAAGAAGGAGAACTAAAAATGAATTGGCTTTTAACTCTTGTGTTCTATCTTGTTTTATTTCCACATTATTATTTGTTGGGAAATACTTGTTTAGAAATCTTTCATTATGAGAAGAATGTCAGAAAGTCAATACTTGCTGGCTTTGTGACAACTTTCTTTATAACATTTATAATTGGTTTTCTGTGCCAATTATTTTATTTATCTTGGAAGTTTTATTTTATTCTACAGCTTATAGTTTTTATATTGATTGATGGGGTGTTGATTTATCGCAATAGATGGAAGCCTTCTATCAACAGAAAGACAATTCGAAAATTTGTTCGAGATAACTGGGTGTTAATTTTATTTGTGGCTATCTTCATGACTTTGGCGATTGCCAGTCAATTGCCATATTATGATTTAAACTATGATGATACGTATTATATTGGAAAAGTTGTGAATCATGTAGGTACGCCACATTTAATGAACGAAGATTATTTTAATGGATCTTTGGTTCAAGCATCTGGCTTTGATCCGATTCGTATGATCAATACATACGAATTAAGCTATGCTTTTTTAGGAACGATTTTCCATATTGATTTAGCATTTTTTTGTCGTATAAGTATGGCGATGCATAATTATATTTTGTTTGCGATTGTATATAAAGAAATTGGTTCGTATTTTGTCAGTGAAAAATATGCGCAATATACGATTTTACCTTTCTTTTATTTCATGCTTCCACATGGCTATTTACAACAAGGCATGCCATTTGGGTTACTTCGTATCCATTCGTATGATTTATGGCAATTTCAAACGGCGGCTTTCTATGGTGGTTCTGTTGTCAGAATGATGTCAATTCCTATTCTGTTTATTTTCGCATTGCCACTTGTTAAGAAAATGAATGTCAAACCGTTGATATTTATGATGATATGTTCGATTTCGATGCTTTCATTTTCGACAATTTTTATGCAGGTTGTTGTCTTGTTCTTTATCGCAATTTTACTTGTGAAGTTTATTTATCATTTGTATGAAGCTATTCAAAATAAATCGACAAGAGGCATACTTGTATATGCTTGTTGTGTTTTGTCAATGGTAGTTTTCTTGTTGGCAACAAAGATATTGGGACATTCATCATTTGTTCAAACGGAGGCTTATCTTAAAAATGTAGAGAATTATAAAGGTTTTCAGGCAGCTTGGTTTGATATTGATACGCTTTTACTACGTGGATGGATCATTTTAATTGTCGCTTTTCTTCTTCAAAAAGAAAAGAAGGCAAGAGCCTTTGTCTTAGTGACGGTCATTCTTTATTTGTTCGTATTTAAATGCTTCTTTATTGCACTTTTAATGTTGACTACGTTTGGCTATTTCTTTGTAGCTTTACGTACAGTTGCTTCGATTCAATATATTTTGCTTTTCTTGTGCGGTGTTATTTTTGTTCGTCTATATGAGATGGTATTCCATAAAAAAGCATGGGGTATGAAGCTTGTTAGTGTTGGTGTATGTATTTGTTTATCTGTTTTCTTTGTTGGAAAACAAACCAGTTTCTTGAACTATACCTTCTTAGCTTCAGGTGTCTCTAGTGCGGGTTGGAATTTTAAAAGAGTGCTGGATGTAAATACGAAGATGGTGCCAGAAATCTTTGTCGAGGTAGGCGATTATTTTAATACACTTCCTTATGGAAACTACAAAATGTATACTTGCAATCAATTTGTCACGGATGGCGGATATACTACATATGATGGTGGTTTTGAAATGACGACGAATCGTCTTCATATTGCGAATCATAATGGTTTTAAAAAGTTGGATGAAAACGATATAGCAACTTTGGATAAATTTTGTAAAGATGGTTCTGTTAGTACAGGTGATGTTTTAGCTATCTTAAACAAAGAAAAGATTGAATATATTCTTGTCTTTAATAAGCAGGCAGCCAGTGATTTAGAGAGTGATGGAAATAAGCTGTTGATCAAGAATGAACAGAATTTAAATCCTTATTATTTATTAAGAATTAGTAGGTGAATACAATGATATCTATTATTATGTCGACGTATAAAGAAGAGGAAAGCTTGCTGCGTCAGTCGATTGAATCGATTTTAAATCAAACGTATCGTGATTTTGAATTTATTATTATATTGGATAATCCAGAGAATGAAATGCATAAGCGTATAATTGAGGAATATGTATTAGGGGATAGTCGTATTCATTTTTATATCAATGAAAAGAATATGGGACTTACTCATTCTTTAAATCGTGGAATTGATTTAGCTAAAGGTGAATATATTGCGCGTATGGATGCGGATGATATTAGTTTAGTGGATCGTTTAGAAAGACAGTTGGAATATCTAGAAAAGAATCATTATGATTTGATTGGTGGCATTACTGAAATGATCAATGAGGATGGATCTTTATTGTACAGTATTAAGAGTGTTCCTACAGATCCTAATAAGATTAATAAGGCATTGTGTTATGGGCAGTGTATTGCACATCCGACTTGGTTTGGTAAAAAGAAAGTGTTTGATTCGCTTTCTGGATATCGCAATATGCCTTTGTGTGAAGATTATGATTTTACGTTAAGAGCTGTCTTGCATGGGTTTGTTGTTTCGAATTTAAATGTACCTGTATTGAAGTATAGAATGACGGTCAATAGTGTTTCACGTTCTAATTTATTTGATCAATATTTATATATGTCTTATATTACGAATGAATATAAGAATAAGCGTGTGGCTTCGATTGAAAAGGCTTATGCGTTTGTGCAGGAGCATGTGAATGATAGAGATTCAAATAACTATCTAAAGGCGAATGTGATCTTTAATCGTATGTTGCAGGAAATGTCGGACAAGCAGTTGTTTTCTTTTGTTAAGGATGGTTTTTGTTTGCTGTTTAGTTCTAAATATTATTTGAATAAGATATTTCGTTTTATAATGTTATCAATTAACTCTTGACCCTTACGTTACGTAAGGGTTTATTGTTTATATGTAATATATGGAGGAACTTATTATGAAAGGTATTATTTTAGCTGGTGGTAGTGGTACGCGTTTGTATCCTTTGACTAAGGTTACAAGTAAGCAATTGCTTCCTATTTATGACAAGCCTATGATTTATTATCCTATGTCTATTTTAATGCAGGCTGGGATTCGTGAGATTTTAATTATTTCAACTCCAGATGATACACCTCGTTTTCAAGAGTTGTTAGGAGATGGACATCAATTTGGGATTGAGCTTTCTTATAAGGTTCAACCTAGTCCTGATGGTTTAGCTCAGGCATTTATCTTGGGTGAAGAGTTTATTGGAAATGATAGTTGTGCAATGATCTTGGGTGATAATATTTTCCATGGTCATGGTTTGACTAAGCGTTTGCGTGCGGCTGCTGAAAATGAAGTAGGGGCAACTGTATTTGGTTATTATGTAGAGGATCCTGAAAGATTTGGGGTTGTTGAATTTGATTCTGAAGGAAAAGCTATTAGTTTGGAGGAAAAGCCTGAACATCCTAAATCAAATTATGCGGTTACTGGTTTATATTTCTATGATAATAAGGTCGTTGAATATGCGAAGAATTTAAAGCCAAGTGCGCGTGGTGAATTGGAAATTACAGATTTGAACCGTATTTATTTAGAGAATGGTGAATTGAACGTTACATTATTGGGTGATGGATTTACTTGGTTAGATACGGGTACACATGAATCTTTAGTGGATGCGACTAACTTTGTGAAGACAATTGAGGAGCACCAGCATCGTAAGATTGCGTGTTTAGAAGAGATTGCGTATGACAATGGTTGGATTGGTGATGAAGAATTGGCTTCTACATATGAAATTTATAAGAAGAATCAGTATGGTGCTTATTTAAAGAAGATCATGGATCGTAAATATATTAAATAATTGGAGGTATTGTGATGAAGGTAACGAAAACAAAAATCCCTGGTGTATTGATTGTTGATACGGATGTATTTGGTGATCACAGAGGATATTTTACGGAGACTTATTCTAAGCCTAAATATGAAAAGATGGGTATTACGGTAGATTTTGTACAGGACAATATGTCTTTTAGTGCACAGAAGGGTACGCTTCGTGGTTTGCACTGGCAGAATCCGCCTTATGCACAAAGTAAATTGGTTTCTTGTACAAAGGGAACGGTTATTGATGTTGCGGTAGATATTCGTAAGGGAAGTCCTACCTTTGGTCAATGGGTAAGTGTTGAATTGAGTGAAGAGAATCATAGACAGTTCTTTATTCCTCAGGGCTTTGCGCATGGATTCTTAACATTAACAGATAATGTGGAATTTAGATATAAAGTAGATAATGTCTACAATAAGGAATCTGAGGGTGGAATGCGTTATGATGATCCTACTTGTAATGTAGATTGGGGTTCATTATTGAATGGTATTGAGCCTGTATTAAGTGAGAAGGATACGGTTGGTCCGACTTTAGAAGAGTCAAACAATCAATTTGAATATAAAGGAGAATAACAAAATGAAAATTTTAGTAACAGGTGGTGCTGGTTTCATTGGTGGAAACTTCGTGCACTATATGGTAAACAAATATCCTGAGGATATGATTGTAAACTTAGATAAATTGACATATGCAGGTAACTTGGAGACTTGTAAGCCAGTTGAGGATAAACCGAACTATAAGTTTATCAAGGGTGATATTGCAGATCGTGAATTCATCATGGATTTGTTTGAAAAGGAAAAATTTGATGTCGTAGTTAACTTTGCGGCTGAAAGTCATGTGGATCGTAGTATTGAAGACCCAGAAATCTTCGTTAAGACAAATGTTATGGGTACAACTACATTATTGGATGCTTGTGTTAAGTATGGTATTCAAAGATATCACCAGGTATCAACAGATGAAGTATATGGTGATTTACCATTGGATCGTCCTGACTTGTTCTTTACTGAAAACACACCTTTACACACTTCAAGTCCTTATTCAAGTGCAAAGGCAAGTGCTGACTTATTTGTATTGGCATATCACAGAACGTATGGTTTGCCAGTAACAATTAGTCGTTGTTCAAATAACTATGGTCCTTATCATTTCCCAGAAAAATTAATTCCATTAATTATTTCTCGTGCTTTAAATGATGAAACAATTCCAGTTTATGGAACAGGTGAAAATGTACGTGACTGGTTGCATGTTTATGATCACTGTGTCGCTATTGACTTAATCGTTCGTAAGGGACGTGTTGGTGAAGTTTATAATGTGGGTGGTCACAATGAAAGAACAAACTTAGAAGTTGTTAAGACTGTACTTCATGCATTAAACAAACCAGAAAGCTTAATTACGTATGTAACAGATCGTAAAGGTCACGATATGCGTTATGCGATTGATCCTACTAAGTTGGAAACAGAGCTTGGATGGAAACCAAAATATACATTTGATACAGGTATTCCAATGACAATCCAATGGTATTTAGACAATAAAGAATGGTGGGAAAACATCATTAGTGGTGAATACCAAAACTATTTTGAAAAGATGTATGTAGAAAAAGGAAGAGCTAAGGAATAATCTTTAGCTTTTCTTGCTTAAATAGGAGGAAACAAAATGAAAGTTTTTGTGACAGGTGTTGCAGGTCAATTGGGTCATGATGTAATGAATGAATTGGCTAAAAGAGGCTATACGGGTGTAGGAACAGACTTGGCTGAAAGCTATAGTGGAATTCAGGATGGTTCTTATGTTACTACGGCTGAATATGTATCTTTGGATATTACAGACAAAGAAGCTGTAATGAATACAATCAAGTCTGTAAAGCCCGATGTAGTTGTGCATTGTGCGGCATGGACAGCTGTAGACTTGGCAGAAGATGAAGACAAACAGGCGAAGGTAAAAGCTATCAATGTGGATGGTACACAAAATATTGCGGATGCTTGTAAAGAAGTGGATGCGAAGATGGTATATATTTCTACAGATTATGTATTTGATGGTCAGGGAAATGAGCCTTGGAATCCGGATTGTAAGGATTATAAGCCTTTAAATGTATATGGACAGACTAAATTAGGTGGAGAATTGGCTGTTTCAAGTACTTTAAGTAAATATTTTATTGTTCGTATTGCGTGGGTATTTGGTAAGAATGGAAATAACTTTATTAAGACAATGTTGAATGTGGGTAAGAAATTTGACACATTAAAAGTCGTGAATGATCAAATTGGTACACCAACCTATACTTATGATTTAGCTCGTTTATTAGTTGATATGATTGAAACGGATAAATATGGTTACTATCATGCAACAAATGAGGGTGGCTATATCAGCTGGTATGATTTTGCGTGTGAAATCTTCAAGCAGGCAGGATATACAAATACAGTACTTCCAGTCACAACAGAAGAGTATGGTTTATCAAAGGCGGCTCGTCCTTTTAATTCTCGATTGGATAAGTCAAAGTTAGTTGAGAATGGATTTGAACCACTTCCTACTTGGCAGGATGCGTTGGCTCGTTATTTGAAAGAAATTAAAGATTAGTTTATAGGCAACAGTGGTTGCCTATTTTTTCATATAGATTTGTAGCACATAGAATTTTATTGATGATTATGTTATTCTATATGTGTTTAATTCCAGAAGGAAGGACATTTTATATATGAGTAACAATTATGATTTAAAGAGAATTCAAGAAATTGAATTGGAAATATTAGATGAAGTAATACGTATATGCGATAAAAATAATATTAAATATAATCTAGAGGGTGGAAGCATGATTGGTGCCATTCGGCATAATGGTATGATTCCTTGGGATGATGATATTGATTTAGCGATGATGCGTAAGGAATACACAAAATTTGTAGAGGCTTGTAAAACAGATTTAGATTCGAGTCGATTTGTTTTCCAAGATTGTCATACGGATAAACAGTGTGGTTTTATTTTTGGCAAGATTCGAAGAAAAGGTACAATCTTAAGTGAAAATTATTCCTATCATTTGCCTTTTGAACAAGGAGTTTGGGTTGATATCTTTGTGTATGATTATGTATCGAATGATGAAAATGTACGTGCTAAGGATCGAAAGCGAATGAAGTTTATCCAGAATCTGTATATTATTCGTTGTGGATATAAATTTCCTGAAGATAAATCAAAGGTATTTAAGCTGGCGTATCATTTGATTAAGCCATTCACATATTTGTTTTCTTATGATTTTTATATAAAGAAAATGGATAGGGAAATGAATAAATATAATGAGAATCCTACAAATTATGTATTTAACTATGCAGGGGCATATCCGGATAGAGGATTATTTTCGAAGGATATGTTTAAAGAGCTAGTGAGTCATGAATTTGATGGTAGAGAGTGTAATGTAGTGAAAGAATATGATGCTTACTTAAAACAAATTTATGGGGATTATATGAAGCTTCCACCTGTAGAAAAACGAAATGGTGGAGCTCATCATGTTCATGAGTTTAAGGATTTGAGATAATATGAGTGAAAAGTTTATATTTTGTTTTGTAGATAAAGATGAGAATGGAATCTTTAAAGATTTGACTGCGGATGTGGCTCAGTCAAAAATAGAATATTGGCCATCTCATAAATTTGCCGAGGGTAAAATAAATAAATTTATAAAATCAGTTTTGTTGAGTATGACCTTGAATTCGAAGTTTCATGTTCCTTTCCAAGAAGTGTATTATAACTTACATAATTATCCATTTAAAAAAGAGGATGATTACTATGTGATCTTACCTTCGACAAGTATTAGTCAATATTCTTTGCGTTACTTAAAAAAGTTTAAACAAAATAATTTCAATGTACATTTAATTGCTTTGTTGACAGATTCAATGCATGCAAGCTCACCACACTTAAATTTAGTAAGAGATAAATTGTTTTCTGATGTGTGGTACAGAGTTTTGACATATGATAAATATGATGCGAAGGAATATGGTTTTACTTGGTTTGGTTATACGTATTATTCGGATTTCACTTATATAAAGCCATCTAATAAAGTATCGGATATTTATTATATTGGATTTGAAAAAGGAAATCGTGAAGGTAAAATTGCGGATATATATGAATATTTAAAACGGAATGATGTGGATCCTTGTTTTAAGGTGATTCATAAAAAGGGGGATGAATTTGTGAAGGGTTCTTCCTTAGCTTATACGCAAAATAAAATACCTTATCCGCAAGTCATTAGTGAAATACAGTCTACGAATTGTATTTTGGAAATGCTTCAAGAAAACCAAGAGTCACAATCGTTGCGTTATTTTGAGGCGATTGTGTTTAATAAGAAGCTTCTTTCTAATAATAAGCATTTAAGTGAATTGCCTTATTATAATGAGAAATACATGAAATATTTTGATAAGATTGAGGATATTGATCCAAATTGGGTTAAGGAAAAGATAAATATTGATTATGGATATAAAGGAGAATTTTCACCAATATATTTGATTGATTTTATTCAATCGATAATTGAAGAGGAATAGAAGAGGTGCAAATATGAATTATGCGATTATATTAGCGGGTGGTGTTGGTCAAAGAATGAGAACATCTGGTTTGCCTAAGCAATTTTTGACTGTATTTGGAAAGCCCATTATTATTTATACTTTAGAAAAGTTTGAGAATTGCAGTGAGATTGATAAGATTGTGATTTCTTGTAATGCTTCATGGGTCGAATATATGAAGGATTTAGTGAATAAATACAATTTGACAAAAATCCTAGATATTATTCCTGGTGGTAAGGATCGTCAGGGAAGTGTTCAAAATGGAATTGATTGTATTGTTTCGAATGGTGCAAGTAATGAGGATATTATTGTGATTCATGATGGTGTAAGACCATTAATTGAGCCGGCTATTATTGAAGAAAATATTCGTGTGGCTAAAAAATATGGTAGTGCTATGACGGTTAAGCCCGTGATTGAGTCGGTTGTGATCACAAATGCGGAAAGTGCCCATTTTGAAGATTTTAAAAAGAGGGATGATACGTATAGTTTGACTTCGCCTCAAACTTTCAAATTGGATTTGTTGAATCAGACGTATAAGGATATTTTAAATGCAGATACAGAGTTTCCTATTTTAGATGCAGCATTGGCCTATACGTATTTAGGGAATGATATTCATTTAGTGAAGGAAAATAATCATAATATTAAGATTACAACGGCTGAGGATTATTATATTTTAAAGGCTATGCTTGAGCTTGAAGAAAATAAATATGTATTTGGTATGTAAAGGAGAAGGAACATGGAAAAAAGAGATTTAGATATTATTTTAAATACACCTGTAAATTGGAGAATGTATTATGGGAAAACGATTTTAGTAACAGGGGCTACAGGTCGTTTGGGTCGTTATATTGTAGAAACTTTAATTGAGGTGGATTTACGTTATAATTTAGATTTGCGTGTAATTGGTTTAGCGCGTTCAAAAGATAAGGTGAAGGATGTTTTTAAGAATTTAATGGATTTTCCAAATCTTTCTTTTATGTATCAGGATGTAAATGCAGCAATTGAATATGATGGAAATGTGGACTTTATTTTCCATACAGCAGGGCCAGCGGCTCCAAGAGATTTTAAATCGACTGCAGTTGAGACTTTATGGGCCCATGTGAATGGTACGCATAATGTATTAGAGCTTGCCAGAACACATAACACAAAGCGTGTATTCTATGTTTCTACAGTTGAAACGTATGGTGAATGGAAGGAAAATCGTAATATTAAAGAGGAGGATATGGGGCCTCTACAAAACTTAAATTCTCGTGCTTGTTATCCAGAGGCAAAGCGTTTATGTGAAACGATGTTAGCTTCTTATAAAGAAGAATATAGTGTTGATTATTGTGGCGTACACTTCTCACATACAATTGGTCCTGGTATTCTTTTGGATGATGGTCGTGCTTTTGCGGAATTTATTCAGTGTGCCTTAAATGGTACGGATATTGTATTGCATTCGGATGGTAGTGCAATGCGTACATATACATATGTTGCGGATGCCATTAACTCTGTATTCTTAATTATGGAAAGAGGAGAGAGCACACTATATAATGTGGGTGCTGAAGAAAACTTGATTAGTATTCGTGATTTGGCTCAATTAATTGCAGAATTAAGTCCTAAAAAAACAACGAAGGTTGTATTCTCGGATGAGGCGAGTAAGCTGCCATATCTTCCATTTAAATTGGCAATTATGGATACGTCAAAGGCTCGTGATTTAGGATGGAAACCAACTGTAGATAATGAGCATATCTTTAAATGGACGATTGAATCGTTTTTATAGGATATGATGCTCTTATGGGTGAAAATAGAAATGAGTATCCTACTGTTGCCGTACTGATGAGTACTTACAATGGCGAGAAGTATATAAAGGAACAGTTGGATAGTATTTTCAATCAAAAAGAAGTTTATGTTACTTTGTATGTGCGTGATGATGGTTCTGCGGATAATACGTTAGAAATCATTAAAGCGTATCACAATGATATTATTCTACTTCCTTTTGATGAAAATAAAGGTCCAGGACTTAGCTTTATGACACTTTTATATCATGTGATGAGTTTGTCTACTAAATATGATTATTATGCCTTTGCGGATCAAGATGATATTTGGATGGATGTAAAATTAAACAAAGCTATCCAACAAATCCAGAATGAAGGAAAGTGTGTACTTTATTCTTCGAATCAATGGCTTTATGAAAATGATACAAAAACGAAGTTAAGATACGATTTTAAACCAGATCTAACATTGGTTGGTCACATCTCAAAAAACTTGTTGTCGGGATGTACAATGGTATTTGATTATGCGATGGCTGAAAAAATCACATCTTTTACTTGTCCGCCAAGAAGTTTATTGAATTATCGTATGCATGATGCGTGGGTTGCACTTATTGCGACATTATATGGTTCGTTTATATATGATGAAAATTCTTATATTTTATATCGAATTCATAGTGCGAATACGGTGGGTGTAAAGAAGGATTCTGTCTTTAAGCGTTTGAAATTATTTTTAGGATGGGGCAAGAAGATAGAGCGATATACAAATATTCGTAGTTTGACAGCTCAATTGTTGTTGGAAAATGAAAGTGATTATTGTGCAGAAGATAAAAATATATTGGAGTCTGTAGCCTATTATCAAAGGGGATTGAGAAATAAAATCCAATTAATGAGAATGAAGGATATTTACGTAAAGAGTGGTGAATCTAAATTCATTTTTTGTGTAAAGGTTATGTTGAATATAGTTTAAAATGAGGTGATGGTTTGCAGAAAACAAAGTCGATTCAAATAAACGCAATCTTAAATATTATTAAACAATGCTGCGTCATTATTTTTCCATTAATTACATTTCCGTATGTATCACGTGTTTTAGGAAGTGCGAATTTAGGACGATATAGCTTTAGTGATTCAATCATACAATACTTTATTTCCTTTGCGAGCTTAGGAATACCTACCTATGCCGTACGAGAAGCGGCTCGTGTAAGATCAAATAAAAAGGAATTAACACAATTGGCAACGGAATTGTTTTCTATTAATGTTGTCATGATGATTGTTTCTTATATCATCTTATTTGTCGTTGTATTTTTTGTTCCAAGAGTGCATAGAGAAAGTGTATTAATGATTATATTAAGCTTTAATATACTTTTTAATACTTTAGGAAGGGATTGGATCAATACTGTATTTGAAGATTTCTTCTATTTAACTCTACGTTATATTATTCTTCAAACAATTTCGTTGATTCTTATCTTATGCCTGGTAAAAAGACCAGAGCATTATATTCTTTATACAATCATTATGGCATTAGCCTATTCAGGGAATTATTTGTTGAATATTTTCTATACGAGACGATATATTCCCTATAGATTTACGACAAAGCTAAATTTGAAAAAGCATTTAAAACCCATTTTATATTTGTTCTGCATTACAATTTCAACAACGATTTATGTGAAGTCAGACATTACCATTCTAGGCTTTTTTAGATCGGATTCAGAAGTCGGGATTTATACTTTATCAAGTAATATTTATACCGTAATTAAATCATTATTGAATGCAGTGATTATTGTGGTGATTCCACGATTATCAGTGTATCTTGGTGAAAATAAAAGTGATGAGTATGAAGGTTTATTAAATTCTTTGAAAAAAGTTTTATATACACTAATCATTCCAGCTATTGTAGGTATATTCCTGTTAAGTAAAGATGTTATGTTGTTTATGGGTGGAGATGCCTATGTTTCTGGATATGTATCTTTGCGTATTCTTTGTTTTTCTTTATTCTTTGCGGTATTTGGATGTTACTACTCACAAGGCGTTTTGGTTTCATTACGAAAAGAAAAGTATTACTTTATCGCAACCTTAACATCGGCTGTTGCCAATGTCATATTAAACTTGATTTTGGTTCCTTTCTTTGGCTTAAATGCGACGGCAGCTACAACTGTGATTGCGGAAGCTATGGTAATGTTGATTTGTCGTCATTATTCATTAAGTTCGCTTCAACATAAGGAAAAAGTGGATTTGATAACCATTGGGTTGGGTTGTATTGGAATTATTGTTGCTTGTTATTTATGTAATAGATTAATCACGGGTTTAATTTTAAGAATCATAATTTCTATTGTGGTATCCGTAATCGCATATTTTACAATTCTAATTCTATTGGGTAATGAGGTTGCCAAAGAATTTGTAGTCTCAGCTAAAAAGCGTGTTCTTAAAAGATGATGCATTCTAAGGAGTGCATCTTTTTAAATAAATTTTATTTTTTAATGTTGTTTTCATGTCGATTTGTTACAATAAGTGGTGAATGACTATGTCATATATTTCATGATTTGTGTATGGGAATCATGTAAAGATAGAAATTATCAATAATGAAAAGTGAATATTGAGGTGAAAAAGGATGCAGACATGTATTAAGACATATGATTATTTGTTATTGATGAATTTAGAAAAGTTAAATAGAATTGCAAGCTTAGAGGACGGTTGGGATTTATATAAAGCAACATCTTTTAGTAATTCTCTTATTGAGTTTTGTAGAAACCTGTTGTTTAAATTAAATAGACAACCAGAGATTTTTCCAACTGCGAATAATTCAATTCAATTTGAGTTTAAAAATAAGGATGATTATCTTGAGATTGAAATATATGATGATTTAAGTCATATAGAATACTATATGAAAAAGAATGGGGACGAAATTGAAAAGAGTGTTTTAACGCAGGGTTTGATTAAAATAGTTGATGAATTTTATCAATAGTGAATATGTGATTATGAAGCTCTTTTTGGGCTTTATTTTCATGTTCTGTGAAAAAGTGGTATAGTAATGTATTACAGGAAAGGGTATGGGTATGAAAAGGGCAACATTGATAATATTAAAGATTTTTGTAGTCGTTTTTTTTAGCGTGTTTTTATTCAATGAACTAAGTGGGCCGCGTATGAGTTCGGCTGATTTTGGTGTTGTTGAAAAGAATGTGATGAAGAAGATGGCTGCTTTTCATTTGGAAAAACAGCAGAGGCAGGCAATCAAAAAGAATTTGGCGATTGATCCTTCCAATTATGAAAATATAGAATACTATAAGGCAAACGATCCTATGGATGTGCGTGAGATTGTGATCGTGAAGTTTAAGGATACAAGTCAGGGGGATGCCTTTAAAAAGGCCATGCAGGATCGTGTTGATGCACAGATCCATGCCTTTGATGGATATGGTGTTGAGCAGGTTGGCTTGTTAAAGAAGGCTGTTATATCGGTGGATATGAATTATGCAATCTATGTCACTTGTGATAAGGCGAATGATGTTGTTTCTTTGTATAAGGAGCAGTTGTAGGGGGATGTATGGTATTCAATAGTTTGATTTTTATATTCATGTTTTTACCGCTTGTATTCTTGGCTTATACATTGATTCCTAATCGTATGATCAAAACAGCTGTATTGATTCTTTGTTCGTTGTTGTTTTATTCGTGGGGACAGCCAGCTTCTTTAGTGCTGATGCTTGTAACGATTGTATGGAATTATTTGACGGGATTGGAGTTGGCTCTTTATGAAGGAAACAAGCGTAAATATATCTTCTGGATCGGTGTTTTGTTTCATGTATTGATTCTGGTGATTTATAAATATACGAATTTCATTCTTGGCTTTACATCCATTCATATAGACCTTGCTTTACCGGTTGGTTTATCCTTTTTTACGTTTAGTGCCATTTCTTATCTGGCCGATGTATATATGGGTAAGAGCAAGCCGCAAAAGAATCTTTTATCTTTAGCCTTATATTTATCTTTCTTTGGAAAGGTGAGTATGGGTCCTATTGTTCAATATCATGACATGGAAAAGGATTTATCTTGTTTTAAGAAGATTCGTGTTCTAGAGTTTGGAGAGGCTTTTCAAAGAATCATGAAGGGACTAGCGAAAAAGGTCATTATTGCCGATCAGTTATCGCTTATGTATGCATCTTTATCAGGGAATACGACAAGTCTAGGTACATGGTTGTGTGCGATTGCGTATATGCTGCAGATCTATTTTGATTTTAGTGGGTATTCGGATATGGCGATTGGAATCAGTCGTTTGTTTGGGTTTGCGTTTGATGAAAACTTTGATCATCCCTATACAGCTGTCTCTGTACAGGACTTTTGGAGAAAATGGCATATCTCACTGTCTCGATGGTTCAGAGATTATATTTATATTCCCTTAGGTGGAAATCGCGTTCCGGATAATATCTATATTCGTAATATTCTGATCGTATGGCTTTTAACAGGTATATGGCATGGTGCGAGTATGAATTTTATTGTATGGGGCTTGTATTATGGTTTACTGCTTCTTGCGGAGCGTTTTATCTGGAAGGATAAGTTAAAGCGTTTGCCTCGTTTGATTCAGCATCTATATACATTGCTTCTTGTCTTGATTGGCTGGGTATTCTTCTATAGTTCAAGTTTAGTATCGGCATTTAAAACAATCTTAGCCATGTTAGGAATCGGCGCAACAGGATTTAGTGATATGCATGCGTTGTTTGCGTTAAGACAGAACTTTGTTTTGATCGTTATTGCGATTCTATTTAGTATGCCACTCTTTGATCGTATTGATAAAGCAATCCTTCGTGTAATGAAACAAAGAGGGGTCATACTTAGTATTTGTTTCTGGTTTGTGTTGTTTGTGATAAGTCTGGCGTTTATTGTTGGAAATACATTCCAATCCTTTTTGTATTTTGCGTTTTAGAAGGGGACAGTATGAAGAAATATCAAAATTTAGTAAGAAGAACCATCACCCTATGCATGCCGGTTATCTTGATCCTTGGACTTGTCATCAACCTGGTCTTTCCAGATTGAGAATTGTCATTTGTAGAGAATCGTTCTTTACAGAGATTTCCCGAAATGGATAGGACATCGATTCTGGATGGTTCCTTTGAGACAAAGCTATCAAGTTGGTTTGCGGATCAGTTTGTGGGAAGAAATGGTTTTATTCATCTTCGCTATGGGATGTTGAAGCTTTTAGGCCAAAAGAAGATCGATGATATTTATTTGTGTGGTAATCAATTGATTGAGGATGCAAAACTTCCTAATAAGAGGCAGATGGCTAGAAATTTGAGTGCAATCAATAAGTTTTCGAAATCACATTCCGATTTAAATACCACTTTCTTACTGGTTCCCAATGCGGTATCGATTCAAGAAGATCATTTGCCGTACTTGTCAGATGAAAATGATCAGAACAAGATTATGGATTCCATCTATAAAAAGCTGGAAAGTTCGGTTTCTATTGTAGATGTAAGAAAGGAGCTAAAGAAGCATAGTGATGAGTACATCTATTATAAGAGTGATCATCACTGGACAAGTCTTGGAGCATTCTATGCATATCAGAAGCTGAATGATGCAGTCTCATTAAATGATTATGAACAGATGGTCGTTTCCAAGAATTTCAAGGGAACTCTGGCCAATGGAACAGGAAGCTTCGGCATTAAGGATACGATTTCCATCTTTGTGAATAAGAAATTGAATGATTATTATGTGCAGGAAGCGGACAACAAGAAGAAGGGTTCGATCTATGATTCGAGCTTTATTGATTCTAAAGATCAGTACAGTGTGTTCTTGGGAGGAAATAAGAGTATTCAAAGAATTGAATTGGAAAACAATTCAAAGAAACATTTACTAATATTTAAGGATTCTTATGCGAACAGCTTTGTGCAGTTTTTAATGAATGATTATCGAACAATAACAATTGTAGATCCGCGTTACTACAATGAGAACATTGAAAAGGTAATTCAGGAAGATTTTATAACGGATGTGATGTATTTATATAACACAAATACGTTTGTAGAAGATACGTCCTTAGCGGATGTTTTGGGAGAGTAAGCATGAAGAAGGAAAGAAGAAAAACATATGTATTAATAGGTGTTGTTGGTCTTGTGTGTATTGTCGTTTTATCATTTCTACTTCGTGGACATAGTGAGGGAGTAAAGTATATTCAATCACAAGAAAAAAGGGATTTAACCAATGTTTCTGCTGAAGTTTCAAAGGACAGGGCGAAGGAAAGAAAAAAAGCAATTCGTGAAGGTAAATTAGATGCCTATGCATTATTGGACGATTTTGTGTTCTATGGAGATTCACGTGTTCTACATTATACTTCCTATGGCTATATTGATGCATCACGTATCTTTGCGGCAATGGGAGAAACGATTGAGAATGTTCCGCAATATAATGATCGGTTAAAGGAAATGAAGCCAAAAAATGTTTTTATGGCTTATGGCGTGAATGATATGTGCTGGCAGCTAGGACATGATGTGGAAGGTGGATATGGTCAATTATGGAAGGATGCGATTGAAAATATTCATGAAATCGTGCCGGATGCGACAATATATGTTTGTGGTTTGATTCCAGTTACGGATGCCGCAAAAGTGAATTATGAAATTCCAGATAATTTTGATGAAGTAAATGCTATTTTAAAGAAGGTGGCTGGTGAATACAAGTATACGAGATATATTGACAATGCGTCACTAGGAGAAAATGGATTAGCTGATATATATACGGAGGATGGTTTTCATTTTAAAAGTGAATTTTATCCGATATGGACACAATCGATTGTTTCTGGGATTGATAAATAAAAAATTACTCAATTCATGTTGAGTTTAGTTTCTAGATTCGATATAA
>OHTV01000345.1_pt1 | contig 24764 bp, 10 predicted proteins | sample 1579041 | NCBI WGS metagenome assembly OHTV01 (sample SAMEA3879583, study PRJEB24766) | human gut metagenome | biome: human-associated habitat; feature: feces | place: USA | collected 1985/1987
GCAGGGTCAGCTCTTCCCCTTGTTTATCCTTCGTTTTCGGGTTTTCGTACCAATCAAATAAAATTGCCATATTCTTTCCTCCTTTTTTAGATTCATTTCTGTTGCTGTCTGCAGGTTTCGCTCATGCAAAGTACCGGCTTTCATTAGGCAGAGCATGGGTCTTCCTTACGCAAAGAAGCGTTCTTCCTTCTGCTGAAAGCTTATCAACAAAAGATGCGCACAGTTGTGGTTCATCTTCTTCATATTTGTGACACACCTTCTTCACAACTATGAGAAAGACATTCCACTGCTGTGCGCAACTACAAACTACAGAGGCAAAGATAATGAAAAGCAGGGGGCCTGGCAAAGGAATGCTAATCTTTTTCAATAGCAAGCATTATTTTCCGAATAGAACCCTTTACAGTCCCGATAAATCCACTTTATAAAAAGTCGGAGCAACATTGCTTTTCTCGAAGAACATCGCCATATAGATCGGGGCATAGATAATCTTACCTGCGACGCGCAGATTACCGTTATTGAACACAACTGCTTCGGGGAGGTCGTATTCCTCGCAATCCATGATGTTGGACAAAGCGCGGTGTGTTTCGTAATCTTTACCTGATTTTACCTCAATAGGCAGTACCTTACCCTCAAGCTCAATAACAAAATCCAATTCACCGCGCTTCTTGTTGTTGTAATAGTAGGGAACAATGCCGTGAGCCACCAACTCCTGCGCTACGGCATTCTCGTAAATTGAACCGAAATTGATGTCCTTATCACCTTTTATAATCCGCATCTGAATGCCCTCGGCATATTGGCTGGCCAGCAGTCCGATGTCACTTTGGAAGAGTTTGAACAGATTGCGTGAACGTGCAAGCAGGAGCGGCATTTTCGGCTCCTCCACGTTATAGACGGGTAGCGCCACGCCCGCGTTCGTCAGCCATAAAAAACTGTTCTCGACCCGGTCGAACTTTGCGTGCTCATTCAGCCGTTTCAGTATGAAGCGTTTGTTTTTAGCGTTTAGCTCAGAGGGAATAAGATTAAAAATCTCCTCGATGTAGAGTTTGTTATTAGGATCATACTGGGCGATGTCACGTTTGTACAGACGAATGATATCCTGCTGCACAGTCATCACCTCTTGCAAGTTGTTACTCTCGAGATATTTGCTCACGACCGCAGGCATACCGCCCACAACAAGATAGAGCCGGAACAGCTCCATAATTTTGCCGTGGACAAACTCATCGACGGCAGTGCGATTCCGCCATGCCTCATGCAATGCCCCGATAACGGCGTCATTTATACCCACACACGAAATAAACTCCTCGAAATCGAGTGGGAACATATCCTTTACACCCATGTAGCCAACCGGTTCCGAGCGCAGGTCTTTCAATTCTACGCCCAGCAACGAACCGCTCAAGATGTAACGATACGAACCGTCATCCACCAGAAACTTAATTGCCGTAACAATATCGGGACATTGCTGTACTTCGTCGAAAAAGACGAGCGTTTCACCCTTGATGAGCGGCACGGAGGTGATTGCCGATAGACGGAGCAGAATATCACCGCTACTCTTTGCTCCCTTGAACAAATCCACCGCTTCGGGCATCTCGACGAAATTGATTTCAATGAAACTTTTAAACATCTTACCGAACTGACGAATGGAATATGTCTTACCTATTTGTCGTGCTCCGGTAATAAGCAGGGCGTTACGGTTAGTTTCGTAGTAATTGCGAATGTAATCATCTATCTTTCTTTTTATCATAACCTATTCTTGTTTATTCGATTATTAAATGCAATAATCACACTATGCCACTTTTCTATTGCAAATATAAAGGATTTATGCCACTTTTCCAAGATTTATACCTACATAAATTGCCGTTTTTCCAATTCAGGAACTGCAGAATAAAATTGAAAGACAGAAAAACTTTTACCGGTTGCAGCACACGGAAAAATCAATAGAGTAACGACGTATGGTGAAAAGATTGGTTATAATGACGAACACTCAACAACACTAATATCAAGCATGAAGATAGCAATAAAAAAACATCCCGTCACATAATTGAAAACATTTTGTATACAGAGAGGCGGGAAAAATGCCCTATATTTGCAACCGGTCAATCAATCACTGGCCATGAAAAACAAATAGCTTATGAGAAATTTCATTGTATTATGCTTATTGGCATGTCTGGCATCATGTACAGACAAAAAAGAATTCCAGACAATAAGAGAACGAATCGATTTATCAGGAAGTTGGAACAGCTCATTAGGGAGCTGCACACTGCCCGGTACGACGGATGAAAACAAGTTGGGAGACGGCAAGCATCCCACCAATGTAACCTCCCAATTGACACGGACTTATCCCTACTCCGGCATCGTAGAATATGAAAAAGATGTTGAAATTCCCGTACAGATGGAAGGGAAACGCCTGATACTCTTCATGGAACGTACAAAGCCCAGTACTCTCTGGATAGACGGGGACAGCGTCGGCACGTTGGGACATATCTATGCACCTCACTGCTATAGCCTGCCGGCCTTGGCACCCGGCAGCCACCATATAAAGATACGCATTGACAATTCCCCCAGTTCCGTACCAGCCGAAATCCAAAGCTCGCATGCCTGGACCGACGGCACACAAACCAACTGGAATGGCATTTTGGGCGATTTCTACATCGAAGCGACCCCACACACCTATCTCAAGCAGGTACAAGTCTACCCATCTGTAAAGGAGAAAAAGGCCCGCATCCATGTAAACATATACAGCGATTCGGAGCAATCGGGCGTAGTGACCCTTTCTGCCAAGACGTGGAACACCCAACAAGAACACCAGTTGCCGGACATGGAAAAACAAGTCGGCTTGAGCAAAGGTGAAAATAAGATAGAACTGGTGCTCGACATGGGCAACCGGATGCAGACATGGAGCGAATTCCACCCCACACTTTATGCACTGAACGTGGCCCTTACCACAAACGAGGGTAAAGACAATATAATAACAGATTTCGGTATGCGCGACTTTGCCACCGAAGGTACTCAGTTCACCATAAACGGCTTCAAGACCTTCTTGCGCGGCAAGCACGACGCTTGCATATTCCCGCTTACCGGATATGCGCCGATGGATGTAAAGTCCTGGCGAAAAGTTTTTCAGACAGCCAAGAGTTATGGCATCAACTACTACCGTTGCCATTCCTACACCCCGCCCCGCGCCGCTTTTGCCGCTGCCGACATCGAGGGTATCTATTTCCAGGCCGAGTTGCCTTTATGGGGAAGCATTTCACCGGACAACCATCGTCTGAATGATTTCTTGTTGAACGAAGCCTATATGACCCTCGACTACATGGGCAATCACCCCTCATTCACCATGTTGGGACTGGGCAATGAACTCAACGGCGACGTTGACCTGATGCGCAATTGGCTGGACGGATTCAGAAAACATGACAACCGCCATCTGTATTCGTTCGGTTCCAACAACTTTCTTGGTTGGAGAGGTGCGCTGGATGGAGAAGATTTTCTGACCACCTGCCGAGTAGGAGGAAGCGAAGGCTATACATCGCATGTGCGCAGTTCGTTTGCCTTTGTCGATGCCGAACAAGGAGGCATCTTGAACAATACCCGTCCCAATACCCGTACAGATTATACTGCTGCCATAGAGAAATCTCCCCGACCGGTCATCAGTCACGAAACCGGACAGTTCCAAATTTATCCCGACTACAAGGAGTTGGAGAAATACACCGGCGTATTGCATCCATATAACTTGGAGATATTCCGTGACCGGCTCAACGAAAATGGACTGCAGAACCAGATTGACGCATTCCATCAGGCCACCGGCCGGTTTGCCGTCGAATGCTACAAGGCCGATATTGAATATGGTCTGCGCACTGCCGGTTTAGGCGGATTCCAGATGCTCGACCTTCAAGACTTTCCCGGACAAGGCTCGGCACTGGTAGGCATTCTGGATGCTTTCATGGATAGCAAAGGCATTGTCACTCCCGAAACATTCCGCGGCTTTTGTGCCCCGGTGGTACCGCTGGCGCTTATGGACACCTACTGTTACAGCAACAAAGAAGAGCTGAACATAGGCCTCGCCCTGACAAATTACGAAGAGCAACCATGGGCTGATGCATTATGCTGGCGTCTGGAAAGCCTGAGCGACGACGTAACTTTTATTCGCGAAGGCAAAGTCCCCGCCCATGTAGAGCAAGGAAAAGTAATGCAGGTGGGCGAGTTGAAAAGCACCCTTACCGAAATAGACAAGCCTGCCCAATTACGACTGACACTGACCACCGGGAATTATCATAACTATTATAACTTATGGGTATACCCCGACCGGACACCGGAAAGCGAAGCGGACATCTTCATCTGTCAATCCTTGGATGATAAGGCACGAAAGATACTGAGCCAAGGAGGAAAGATACTGCTTATACCCGACCACAAAGCCATTGAAGAACAGAGTGTAGGCGGACTTTTTACTCCTGACTACTGGAACTATGCCATGTTCAAAAGCATTTCGGAAAACGCCGGCCGCGAAGTTTCGCCGGGCACCCTCTCCTTGCTGATGGACGAGAAACATCCCTTGTTCCGGCAGTTCCCCACCGAGTGCCATAGCAACTGGCAATGGTGGAGCATCGTACGCCATGCCCGCCCCTTTATTCTGAATGCTACGCGCCACGAATACAAGCCGCTTATCCAAGTAGTAGACAATGTGGAACGGAACCACAAGTTAGGCTTGCTGTTCGAATTTGCCGTAGACAACGGTAAGGTATTGGTTTGTATGAGCAACCTCGAAGCAATTCGCCACACTCCGGAAGGAGGTCAGCTGCGCAATGCCATTTTAAGCTATATGAAGTCGGCTGAGTTCTCTCCCACCGAGACGCTGACCTCACAGCAGTTGCAGCACATATTAACAACCGAGGTGAAGAAGCAAGACATTGTCGGCGTGAAAAACCAGTCGGATTACGACGTACAGCCGGAATAAAAGGACAGATAAAGTGCATAAGGAGAACTAAAATCAAACATATCACAAGCTACCCGCTATTGATGGAATCAACTTCAATAGCGGGTAGCTTTTCAAAAAACAAAACATAACAATAACCGCGATAGTATAATTTATCCATGACCGTCGCTCAAAGAACTAAAATCTGTGGTACTAAAGAGATATTATTGCAGAATCATATAATTTGGCTTATATTTGCAGTTATCTTCTAAAAATACATATGAAAAACCAAGGTAGTAGACTTAATTATCTGACAATAACCATTTTGTTGGTCTCATTATTTTTTCCTCTGTTGACCAATTCTGCATGGTCAACAGTGAAGGTTGCACAATCTGCTTCTGCTCCCACATTCATTACCCCATCAGTACTTTCTTCTCTCCCCAATAAGAGCGTACAAAGCATTTATCAAGATTGCGACGGTTTTCTTTGGATATGTACCCGTAGCGGCCTTTTCCTCTACGATGGTCATACCCTTACTACCTATAAATCCAATCTTTTTAGCCCCGATTTACTGACAAGCAATAGTATTATGTGCGTAGCTGAGGATAGTTTGCATCGTCTATGGATAGGAACAGCAAATGGTGTGAACCGTTTGGACAAACGCACAGGTAAAGTACGCAAGTTTACTACCGAGGAAGTGAACACCAATGTGGTTTCACAGATTCTTATCACTCGCGGAGGACGCATTTTAATAGGCTCCGACAATGGGCTTTTTGAGTATCAAGAATCAAAAGACTGTTTTGTACATTATACAGAAGATAACACTGATGGGAGATTTCCAGACACGCCAATAAAGTCACTGATGCAAGACCATAGAGGCGACTTATGGATTGGTACCCAGAATGCCGGCCTTTATCGCTATGACGCAGAGAATAATAGATTAATTGACTATCCACAAATGAATCTGCAAAATTCTGCCCATCTAGTGTTTGAGGATAGCCAACATCGCATTTGGATCGGCGCTTGGGATATAGGAGTCCAATTACTTCATCATCCGTATGATATGGAGCGAGTGTCATGGACCACCTATTCTCATAATGCCCATGATCCATATTCTGTTTCCGACAATTTAATTTACTCACTGGCCGAAGATCCAAATACCCATTCATTGTGGGTAGGCACTCGTTCGGGGCTTAGTGTGCTGCCACTTAACAGTGACGGAGTCTTCCACAACTATTATGCCGGATTCACAGACCAATCAATCAGTGGCAGTGAAGTGGCAACCCTGCTAGCAGATCGTCAAGGTTTAATGTGGATAGGTATGTTGGGAGGAGGCATAAATTGTGTCAATACCCATCAACCCAATTTTATCCTTCATCGATTAGAAAAAGTAAAAGAACGATTTAAGTCAAATGCAGTCCGTAGTATGCTCATCGATCGTAAAGGGCGATTGTGGGTGACAATCAGTACAACCGGATTCGGTGTTATTGACCCCGCAACAGGCCAATTCACTCACTACACCGAGTTAGGTGAACCAGAGCTGCAACTTGTCACTTCTTCGGTAGTACAACTATCTCAAATACAATCAACCGGAAACATTATAGTATGTGTATTCAATAATGGTGGTGCATTTGAATTCGACCCCTATGCGCCACGAGGGCAGCGTTTGAAACGCGTCTATGATAATTCCTATTTCAAAGATGCTTCTGTATACGACGTTTGCGAGGACGCTGATGGAAACTTCTGGTTTGCCACCCACAGCGGTATCACTATAGTACCTAAAAACAACAAATCACAAACTATTCGTCTAGATTCCGTTCCTTGTAGTCATGATTGTTCCGATGTACATACATTGGATGCCTACTCCATTAATGCCATAGTACGAGGAACCGATGGTGAAATGTGGGCTGCCACCCCTGGAGGCGGTATACTCCGTATAACCGGGCAGGGTGCTGACTGGCGGCAGTATCATGTCAAAGTTTACACTTCAGAGAACGGCCGCATTTGTAACAACTTCATTAATTGCATTTTTCGTGATAGCCTCGGTCGTATTTGGGCTGGAACAGAAGGAGGAGGACTAGCACTCTTTAACCGCACGGAGGATCGTTTTCGTCCCGTGCATCTCGCTTGGAATCTACCAGGTGATGCCATAGTAAGCATTATTGAGGACAACTCAGGAATTCTTTGGCTTGGCAGTAATGCAGGTCTTATTCGCCTTTCTGTTGCAGATGATGCCGAGAATGCACTTTTCCGACTTTTTACAGCTGCCGATGGCTTACAAGACAATATATTCAATCGTAATGCTGCAGCTATCAGTCCGGATGGAGAACTTTTCTTTGGTGGCCATTGTGGCTACAACAGTTTTCGCCCTACTGAAATTACATTACAAGAAAAACCGGTACAATTCGCGGTGACAAACATTCAGATATTTGACCATTCATGGGCACAACTCACACCCGACGAACGCGCAGGTGTATCTTTATGGGTTCCCACTTTCACTGACCACATCACTCTCAATCATAAACAGAATAATTTTACTTTTGAGTTCTCGGCCCTCGATTTTATCTATCCTAATGGTAATCGTTATGCCTACAAACTGGATGGTTTTCAACACGATTGGGTATACACCGACGCCTCCAAGCGTTTAGCTTTTTACAACAACTTAAAACCAGGGAACTACACTTTCCATTTACGCGCTTCCAATGCCAATGGTGTATGGAATAATGAACCCCGCCTCATTCAGGTTACCATTTTACCCCCTCCTTGGCTCACGTGGTGGGCTTATCTTATATACATTAGCATTGCTGCAACCATCAGTTACTTCATTTTCCGCACTGTCCGCAATCGTATCCTTCTCACCCAGACTCTACATCGACGCGAAATGGAAAAACAAACAGCAGAGGAGCTGAATCATGCCAAATTGCAATTCTTTACAAACATCACTCATGAACTACTTACCCCGTTAGCTATCATTTCAGCATCAGTAGATGAACTAAAAGCGAACGCTCCAGGACACGACAAGCAATATGAGGTGATGACAGCTAATGTAAAACGGTTGATTAAGTTATTGCAGCAGATATTGGAATTCCGTAAAGCCGAAACCGGCAATTTGAAATTACGTGTGTCAAATGCTGATTTAATCCAATTTGTACGTACTAACATCGAAAGTTTCCGCCCCCTCATGAAGCGTAAAGACATGGAAATCAATTTTGTATGCAATATCCCCATCTTCTTTGCTTACTTTGATCCCGATAAGTTAGACAAAATACTCTACAACCTGCTATCCAATGCAGCCAAGTACAATCAAAAAGGAGAAATTGTCACGGTTTGCCTTAGCATGGAAGATGACGGAAAAGCCCGTCTTGAGGTAGCCGACAATGGTCCTGGCATTTCCAAAACAGCACAAAAGGATCTCTTTAAGCGATTCTATGAAGGTGACTACCGTAAATTCAAGACTATCGGGACGGGCATTGGACTTTCATTGACACGCGAGCTAGTATTACTGCATCATGGTGTCATCGAGGTGGAAAGTGATGAGGGTAAAGGAACACGCTTCATCATTTTATTGCCCACCCAACGAGAAGATTATCGGGCCGAAGAAGTAGATATTACAGGAGTACAAGCTACAGAAACATCGTATACAGCACCCGACTCTCCTGCTGAAACTGTAAGAATATCGCCTAAAATGACTGAGGAATCAGGAGCAGCACCTCAAACCGTTGACACGGAAGCACCTCATTATTCCCTATTGCTGGTAGAGGATAATGAAGAATTGCTAGCTCTAATGGTAAAACTACTTCAACCCTACTATCGTGTGTTCACAGCAATAGATGGCGCTAAAGCACAAGAGGTGCTTAAGCACGAAGACATTAGTCTAATAGTAAGCGACGTAATGATGCCTATTATGGACGGTATCGAATTATGCCGCTATGTGAAAAACACTTTTGAGACCAGTCATATTCCTATTATCCTACTCACTGCTAAGACACAGGAAGAGGATAGGGTGGAAGCTTATCAAAGTGGAGCTGATGCGTTCATCACTAAACCTTTTGAACTGCCAGTGTTGCATGCGCGGATTGACAATTTGCTACGTTTGCGTGAGCGCCATGGCCACGACTTTACCAAACAGCTTGTATTCGAAGCCAAGGAGCTGGATTATACCAGTCTTGACGAAGAGTTCTTGCAACGAGCCATTGACTGCGTAAACCGCCACCTTGACAATTCTAATTTCGATCTCAACATCTTTATTGATGAACTGCATGTCAGCCGCAGTACGAGTGCCCGCAAACTTAAGAGCCTCACAGGTCAGACCTTTGTGGCCTTTGTGCGGAATCTCCGTATGAAAGCTGCTGTAAACTTACTCGAAGAAAAGAAAGATATTAGTATTTCTGAACTAGCCTATGCTGTAGGCTATAGTGACCCACGCTACTTCAGCACCACTTTTAAGAAAGAATTTGGTGTATTGCCCAGTGAATATCTTGAAAAAAAGAAAACAACAACAATTACTGATAGATAGAGAGCAATAATTGCCTGTCTATTGTTGGGGTTGTTCCGCCTCGGCACCTCAATCTCGAAAATCGTATCATGATATGTAGAAAATCGTATCATGATACGATTTTCTACATATTTGAATGAAACATTTATTCCATCCTCTTAACTTCCGTATACATTTGCAACACTCTCTTAGGGGGATTTTCTTAATATTCCCTACAAGACTAGAGTAGAAAAATCAATTAACTTATTTTTTAACCCTTTAATGTGATACAATGGAAAAAATGAAAGAATTCCTTGGTGCAAGACGAAGTCTGCTGGTGCATGCCTTATTTCTATCTGCACTTCTCTTGCTGAACGTCCCATCCGCGAACGCTCAAACAAACACTGTGACTGGTACAGTAGAAGACACTTTTGGCGCAGTAATCGGTGCCAGTGTAGTAGAGAAAGACAATACCGGCAATGGTACAATTACCGACATCAACGGCCAGTTTTCGCTACAAGTAGGCGAAAATTCTACGCTGGTAGTGAGTTTTGTAGGTTATCAAACACAAGAAATTGCCCTCAACGGACAGAAAACAATCAAGGTTACTTTGAAAGAAGATACTGAGATGCTTGAAGAAGTAGTGGTTGTAGGTTTCGCTACCCAAAAGAAAGTGAATCTGACAGGTTCAGTAGGTACAGCTTCGGCTAAAGACCTCGAAGCTCGTCCCGTATCCAACGCTGTACAAGCACTACAAGGTGTAATTCCAGGATTGAACATCAGTACCTCTGGAGTGGGTGGTGAGTTAAATGCCACTAAGAGCATCGACGTACGTGGCACAGGAACAGTAGGTAAAGATGCGGCCGGCAATGCCTTTTCGAGCGGTAGTCCTCTTATCCTGATCGACGGGATGGAAGGCGACCTCAACTCAATCAATCCCCAAGACATCGAAAATATCTCTGTACTGAAAGATGCTGCAGCATCTTCTATTTACGGTTCACGAGCTCCTTTCGGTGTAGTACTCGTAACAACCAAGAGTGGTAAGCAAGGTCGTCCACAAATAAATTATAATATGAACTACCGTATCAACACTCCCGTAAAGATGCCTAAAATGGCCAATGCATTCGAGTTTGTCACCTACTTTGATGATGCCGAGTTCAATGGTAGCGGCAACCACCTCTTTACAGAAGAGTACCGCAACGCTGTGAAAGAAGCCATGACAACCAAACCCGAAAGCCTTTTCTGGGGTTCAAACGGAAGTAAATTCAACTATGACTATCCTTTGGGCAACGTCGATTGGCTCAAAGAATATTATAAGAGTAGCTCACCCTCAATGGAACACAACGTAAGTGTAAGCGGCGGTAATGAAAAAGTCACCTACTATCTATCCGCTAACTATATGCAGCAAGACGGATTTATGCGCTATGGTACAGAAGATTATAATCGTTACACCGTAACTGGCAAAATCAGCGCTCAACTCACTAATGACTTAAAAGTAGATTATTCAAGCCGTTGGGTACGCACCGACTATACTCGCCCCACCTATATGACCGAGGATTTCTATAACCACATTCTGCGCCGTGCCCGTCCCAACCGCGTTGTAGCCGACGACAATGGCTATCTGATGAACGACATCAATTACATTGGTGCCATGCGTGACGGTGGACGACATAAAGAACAAAAAGACGCACTCTCACAGCAAATCAGAATTACTCTTACTCCACTAAAAGATTGGAATATTATCGGAGAGTTTAATGTAAAAACTGACAACGACTGGACACATTGGGAACAGTTGGTAGTATACTCCCACTATAAAGATAATCCCGACAACACTTATATAGCGTTGACCAGTGCTAACAAAGATCAGGTGTCAGAATATTCTTATAAAGCCACTTATCTGAATCCGACCCTTTATTCAAACTATAAGCTCAACATTGAACGTCACAACTTGGCAGCTATGGTAGGTTTTCAGGCCGAGCAAATGAACTATCGCGATATAACAGGTGCTCGTACGGGTCTTACTTCTACCGACCTCCCTGTACTGAACCAAACAACCGATGCCGATAGTTACACCTTGAAAGGACAATATCAGAGTTGGCGCAACGCCGGTTTCTTCGGCCGCATCAACTACGACTTCGACGGTAAATATCTGGTAGAAGCCAATCTTCGTTACGACGGTTCTTCACGTTTCCGTCGCGCATCACGCTGGGTATGGACTCCTTCTTTCTCATTAGGATGGAACGTAGCCCGAGAAAATTTCTGGGAACATCTCCAGAATTACGTAGAGTCACTGAAAGTACGTATATCCTACGGTGAATTGGCCAATCAAAACACCACCAACTGGTACCCTACCTACCAGACTATCGGTGTGACCACTAACGGTGGCACATGGCTGCAAGGAGGTACATTAACCAACGTGGCTGCCGTTCCCGGCTTAATTTCTACCACACTGACTTGGGAAAAAATCAAGAATACCAATCTTGGTCTCGATTTTGGGGCATTCAATAACCGCCTGACCGGTTCGTTCGACTACTTCTGGCGTAAAACCCAGAATATGGTAGGCCCTGGTATCGAATTGCCTGCAACTCTTGGAACAGATGTTCCTATCACCAACAACACCGATCTCACCACTTATGGTTGGGAACTGTCGTTGGGCTGGCGCGACCAAATCGGCAAGGAGTTCAAATACGGTGTCAGACTAAGTATTTCTGATTCACAGACACGTATCGACCGCTACCCCAATCCTACCAACTCACTCGATAAATATCTGGAAGGTGAACTCATCGGCAATATCTATGGATACACCACTATCGGCATAGCCAAAACGCAAGCCGAGATGGATAATCATTTGGCTTCTCTGCCTAACGGTGGACAGACAGCACTGGGCGACAAATGGGAAGCCGGTGACATCATGTATGCTGACCTTAATGGGGACGGTAAAATCAGTAACGGGGCCAACACTATGGATGATATGGGAGATTTGAAGAAAATCGGTAACGATACTCCCCGTTTCCGCACGGGCATCAGCCTCGACGCATCGTGGAAAGGTATTGACTTCAGCATGTTCTGGCAAGGAGTATTGAAACGTGATTTTGATCCGGGCGAAGGTTCAATGGTATTCTGGGGTGCATCCGGTGGTCAGTGGTGGTCAACTTCATTTGCCGAACACATTGACTACTTCCGACCAGAGAACACTTCATCTGCATTGGGTGCCAATTTAAACGCCTACTATCCTCGTGCATTGTTCAGCGCCAAGAATCACCAACCTCAGACACGTTACCTGCAAAATGCAGCTTACATGCGTCTGAAGAACTTACAAATAGGCTATACATTGCCCAAACAATGGATTAGCAAGATCGGCTTACAAAATGTACGCTTCTATGTATCGGGAGAAAATCTCCTCACCATCACCAGTCTTACCAATACAATGGATCCCGAAACCGCAGGTATCGGTATGCAGGGTGGTACTGTTTATCCCCTCTCACGTACTTACTCATTCGGTTTGAGCGTGAACTTTTAAAAAACGTTTAATTTAATATGATAAAGAGTAACTTCTTAAATAATATAAACAATGAGAAATAACAAATATAAATCAATAGTGAATGGTCTCTTTATGGGCCTTGCACTTACAGCCTTGGTAGGTTGCAATGACTATCTTGACATCGAACCTCAGTCTGAAATTTCACCTGAAAAATATCTCTATACAGCCGACCAACTACAAGCGTATGTGAACAAATACTATGCTGACTATAAAGAAAACTGGGAAAACAATAGTGTAGACAAAGGCGGCATGATTCCCAGCTTTTGGGGAGGAGGTGGTATAGCCTCTTCCACTTACTCTTTTGATGATGCAACAGACAATCAACAAGGTACCAATGAACGCTATCTAAAAGATACTTGGACTGTGGAGCAAAGTGGTGGAAAATGGAATTTCTATAATATCAACGCCCTCAACTATTATTTACAAACAGTAGTGCCCCGCTTAGAAAACAAGGAACTTATAGGTGCCGAAGCTGATTTAAAACAATATGTAGGCGAAGGTTACTTCCTACGTGCACTGGAATACTTTTATCGTTTACGCCGTTTGGGCGACTTTCCCATCATTAAAACTACACTGACAGACAATCAGGCTGTGCTGACCGAAGCCTCTAAGCGCCAGCCTCGTAATGAAGTGGCCCGCTTTATACTTAGTGACCTCGACGAAGCTATTCGTTTGATGAATAATAATGTCGCAAAAACCCGTATCAGCAAAAATGCAGCCCTATTGCTCAAATCACGCGTAGCGCTGTTCGAAGCTACTTGGGAAAAATATCATGCAGGAACTGCCCTCGTTCCCAACGGTCAAGGTTGGCCGGGTAAACAAAAGGATTATAACGCTTCCTATCAATTCCCCAGCGGTTCGGCCGAAGCTGAAATAGACTTTTTCCTCACCGAAGCTATGGATGCTGCCGCTCAAGTGGCTGATGCCATCACATTAACTGAGAATAATCAAGTGATTCGTGATGAGATTTCCGATCCCATCAATCCTTATTACGATATGTTTGCTTCACACAATCCCACAAACTATAGCGAAGTAATCATGTGCCGCCTCTATGATTTGAATCTGGACAATGCCCACCATTTCAATCATTATCTTTATAGTGGTGGCAACACAGGTTATACACATCAATTCGAACAGGTTTTCCTAATGCAAAATGGCTTACCCATCTACGCAAGCGGTAGTGACTATGCTGGCGACGACTTTATTGGTAACACCAAGATTCGTCGTGACTTCCGCTGGCAGCTCTTCATGAAAGCTCCCGGTGAAACAAAAGCCTTCGAAAACACCAATGTAGTAGAATACTTCCCCTTAGCACCGCAAGTATATGCTTCTGAGGCCAAGAAAGCGACTTCTACCGGTTATATTCAAGGTAAGGGATACTCGCTTGACTACAACGACCAATTGTTAGGCAAAGACCAAACCGCTTTCGTAGTCTACCGCGCTGGTGAAGCCTACCTGAATTATATTGAAGCTTCCTATCTGAAAAACGGCAACATTGATTCCAAAGCAAGCAAGTACTGGCAACAGCTACGTGAGCGCGCCGGTGTGAATACTAATTTTAATGCCACTATTGCCGCTACCGATATGAATAAAGAAGCCATGAATGATTGGGCTGCTTACTCTAAAGGACAACTCATTGACGCTACGCTTTACAACATCCGTCGCGAACGCCGCTGTGAGTTCATCGGTGAGGGATTTCGCTATGATGACCTTATCCGCTGGCGTGCTATGGACCAACTGAAAGGATATCAGCTGGAAGGCTCCAAAATTTTTGGCCCTATGGAAGAACTCTTTAAGAAAGAAGATGGCAGCAGTTATCTGATTTACGATCAAACCGATGAATCGAAGAATAATGTATCATCACCTTCCCTAAGTAACTATCTGCGTCCCAATCAAAAAGTATCAACCAATCAGTATTACAACGGGTTCAATTTTTATGAAGCCCATTATCTTGAGCCCATCGCCGTGCAGAATTTCATGAATACTGCTCCCGATGGTAAAACAGTGGCCAATTCGCCCATCTATCAGAATCCGGGATGGCCTATCATAGCAGGTGCTACTTGTGAATAATAAAATACAAGATTAAATGATAGCTTTCAGGACATAAATACATACACAGTATTCAATAGGTTTTTTCGCTAATTTCAATAGGGTGGGACCTCTCTTCTTACGAGAGGTTCCACATTTTACCCCTATGACCTATTTATCCCCCCTTTATGAGTCAAAATTCATCGTAAGTTCTCATAAATAACCATTACTTTTGCAATAGAAAGGTCGCTTATACAGCATCCCTTACATTCCAATTCATCAATCTAATAAAAATAATGCCATGCTCCGTATCACGTTATTATTTCTCTTTTTTTCACTAGGTTTCATAAAGCTGACAGCCGATACCGTAACTCCACAAGGAGCTTGGTGTTGGTTTGCCGATCCTCGTGCCCTACATTACGAAACTCCTGATGGACGCATTAACCGCACTTTCGTAGGTTATATCGACATTCATGGAAACATCCGTGCCATGCAGTACGACTTCAACCAACGCCAACAAACAGAGGTGCTCATCCGTAGCTACTTCCAACCAGATGACCACAACAATCCTACCTTTTTGACCTTACCCGATGGACGCATCATGATTTTCTACTCACGCCACACCGATGAATCCTGTTTCTACTATCGTATTTCACAAATGCCAGGTGATATCACCACTTTAGGTTGCGAACATCGGCTCGATACCCCTAACAATACGACTTATCCTTCCCCTTTCATTTTGGCTGATGACCCAACACACATTTACCTATGTTGGCGTGGTATCAACTGGCATCCTACCATAGCCCGCCTTTCACTACCTAACGCTGATGATAAAGTGAATATAGAATGGGGGCCCTATCAGCTGGTACAAAGTACCGGTTCGCGTCCCTATGCCAAGTATGCCAGCGATGGAAAAGGAAAGATATATTTCACCTACACTACCGGACATCCCGACAATGAGAGTCCAAACTTCCTCTACTTTAATTATATCGATATTCATACCCTCACATTACAAGACGTTTGCGGTCGTGAGTTACAACATATCGCCAAAGGTCCACTACAAGTAAGCAAACTCAGTAATTATGTGGAGAACTACCCTACCACGATAGTTGATGCCACAGCATATCGCAACTGGGTATGGCAAGTAGTACCTGGATACAAAGGGTACCCACAGATAGCCATGACCCGCATCAGTACTGACAAGAAGAGTCACAACTACTACTTGGCTCGCTGGAATGGGCACGCTTGGACAAAACACCACATCACACATGCAGGAGGACATTTTCATCAGTCTCCTGATATTGAACATTGCTACAGTGCCGGTATGAGCCTTGATGAAACCGATCCTTCGGCAGTCTACTGTTCGGTACCCATCGAAGGGAAGTACGGTCGCCGTTACGAAATCATCCGCTATCAAATGGATGCCTATGGCGAAATTGTGAGCAATTATGCCATCACCTCTAACTCCGAGACCAATAATGTGCGACCTTATATTATCCCTGGAACCAAAGAATCAGCTATGAAGTTAGCTTGGATGCAAGGTGACTACTACGATTGGATTGTGAGTCGTGAGCGTCCAAAAGGTTACTGCACTTCTATCTGCAGTGACTTTTCCGGCTTTGATTTCACTCCAAATAACGAATCTATTATCGACGCCCGCTACGAAGCAGAAGTAAAGATAGACACCACCTGCTATGAGGGGGTACTTGCCCGTTGGGGAAAACTTTCCTATGTGCTTGATGGGCGTACCTTATTACCCCAAATACAATATAAAAACAAAGTGTACACTAGTACTAACCGTCTGGCCACAGCCGATTCATGGGCTGAAAATGTACGTTCCACTCAAGGCCATTGGTACCCCCCCGTAAAACAAACCAACCTTCACCTGAAAATGGAGCTACAAGGTAACACCTTGCGTATATACCGTAATGGATGGCTTGATCAATGCATTAAACTGCCCATCCACGATATCAGCGATTTAAAACTTCCTGACGAGTCATTGGTCAGTACAACTACACAAAACCTCGATACCCCCTTCAGCATCACCGACCCCGACTATGCCCTTAGCCCTTACACCGGGCTGACACGTCGCCACTGGCAGGCAGCCGCCCGTCATCTGTTACGCGGAGCTTTCAGCTATATTCATTCAATGGACGACTGCATGTATTTTCCCAAACAACTCGATAAAACCTACCCACACAATGAAGATGCCGTAGCCGTAGCGAAACTCGAAGGTCTCTGCCGCACCCTCTTCGTTGCCGCCCCTTTATTGCGCGAAGACCCTGAACTGGAAATCAATGGTATCCGTGTGGCCGACTATTTTCGTCATCAGATACTAGGCATGACCCGTCCTAGCAGTACTAGTTATGTAACACCTTGTCCCACGGGCCCCAGCCAGACTATGCTCGAACTTGGCGCCCTTGCCATATCCCTTAAGATAGCACAATCCACATTGTGGGACCCTTTACCCCAAAACGAGCGCGATGCACTGGCTACCTTGCTGCGCAACTATGGTGAAGGGCCGACTATTGAGAGTAACTGGCGCTTCTTCAATGTCTTTCTAATGAGTTTTCTCAAGGACCAAGGCTATAGGGTGAACGAAGATTATCTGCGTTTCAACCTCACCCGACTATTGGAACGCTATCGGGGTGAAGGTTGGTATAACGACTCACCTGCTTACGACTACTACTCCATGTGGGCTTTTCAGACGTATGGTCCTTTATGGGTATACTACTATGGTAACCAGTTTCCCAAAATTGCGTCCCAATTTGGCCATTATCAAGCTGACTTGATAGATAACTATCCTTACATGTTTGCCCGTGACGGCCGCATGAACATGTGGGGGCGCAGCCTGCCTTATCGTTTCGCTTCTGTTTCCCCCTTTCCCCTATTGGAATGGAACACCACCGATGCCGCCCGTGTCAATTACGGCTGGATACGCCGTATAGCCAGCGCTACCCTGATGCAATTCATGAGCCATCCCGATTTTCTGCACGAAGGTATCCCCACTATGGGATTCTATGGTCCCTTTGCCCCTTGTGTACAGATATATTCCTGCCGGGGTAGCGTCTACTGGATGGGGAAAGCTTTTTTCAGCCTACTTCTACCCGAAGACTCGCAATATTGGAGTACCACTGAGAACGAAGGTCCTTGGGCTAACGAACTGAAACCTGGTCGTGCCTATAACAAGTTTCAGCCCGCCACCAACTTACTTATTACCAACTATCCCAACAGTGGTGGTACCGAGATGCGTTCATGGTGCCATGAAACGGCAGCCGGCGACTGGCAGAAGTTCCGTAGTACAGAGAATTACAATAAATTAGCCTACCATACGGACTTCCCTTGGATGGCTGATGGGAAGCAGGGAGAAATCTCCATGAACTATGGTATCAAGAATAAAAACGGCGATTGGGAAGTACTTCGCCTCTACACCTTCCGCAGCTTTGAAAATGGGCAATATCGTAGAGATGCCGTGCTCGAAACCGATACAACAGTGTGCGTACAACTTACCGATATCCCTTTAGCTGATGGTGTGCTACGCGTAGACAAAGTATCAAGCCATAATCCTCTGAATCTTCGCTTGGGTAGTTACTCCTTGCCACAGTTCTCGTCGCAACTGGAAAGGGGACAACAGAAAATAAGAACCAACTTTGTAGAAATGAACAATAACAGAATAACGACTTCAATAGAGACCTCAACTCTTGACAATAATCACTACCAATTAGCCAGCGTACCCTTGTATGGCTGGGATACGACTAAAGTATTGCAACCTCGTGGTCTGCACCCTATGACCAACGAATGTGGCTTGATAATACACGAAGCCAAAGCTGTCAATAACCGAATCTTCATCACCTTACATTTATGGAAAAAAAGCGGTAGAACCTTCACGACAAGCGAACTATCTGTGGTGAAACAAATAGAAGTAACAGCAGACCAAAAGAAAGCCATAATAACTCTAGCCGACAACACCCGTCACATAATAAATTTTGAATAGCCAAAAACTCAAAGAATTAATAACATATGAAATTCAAGAACTTTTTATTCGCAGCGGGCACTATCTTTTTGACATCATGTACCGCTATGCACAATCAACAACAAGTGGAAGAAATTACAGACATCATCCAACAAGTAAATAATCAATGGCAGAGTACTCACCCCGAACATGGACGTGCTTTTTGGGATAATGCCGCTTATCACACAGGCAACATGGAAGTTTATCATTTATTAAATGATACTGCCGCCCTCAACTATTCACGTGAGTGGGCAGTTTACAATGACTGGAAAGGCGCCAAAAGCAGCAATCGGGAGGAGTGGAAATACAGCTATGGTGAAAGCGACGAATACGTCCTATTTGGTGACTACCAAGTCTGTTTCCAAGTCTATGCAGACCTCTATAATATTGACTCCAACCATATGCCTATAACGGCCGGGGAGAAAAGTCATCCACATGCCTACAAGATAGCCCGTGCCATTGAGGTTATGGAGTACGAAATGAGTACTCCAAACAATGACTATTGGTGGTGGTCGGACGGTCTATACATGGTAATGCCCGTCATGACAAAGCTCTACAATATCACCCACAATCCTCTCTATCTGACTAAACTCTACGAATATTGGAGCTATGCCAACAGTATCATGTACGATACCGAAACTGGACTCTACTATCGTGACGCCAAATATGTCTATCCCAAACACAAGAGTGTAAATGGGAAAAAAGATTTCTGGGCTCGTGGAGATGGTTGGGTGTTGGCAGCTTTTGCCAAAGTTTTGGCCGATCTGCCAAAAGATGATATCCACCGCAATGAATACCTCCAATTCTATCAAAAGCAAGCCGCAGCTGTAGCAGCTTGCCAACAGCCCGAAGGTTATTGGACTCGTTCAATGCTTGATGCAGAGCATGCACCCGGCCCTGAAACTAGTGGTACCGCCTTCTTCACCTATGGTCTATTAAGGGGCATGAACAATGGTTACCTCGAAGTGGATAGCTATCGTCCCGTAGTGGAAAAAGCTTGGAAGTATCTCACCACTGTTGCTCTTCAGCCTGACGGTCGCATAGGATATGTACAACCTATCGGAGAAAAAGCTATTCCCGGCCAGGTAGTCGACCAGAATTCTACCTCCAACTTTGGTGTCGGTGCTTTCCTGCTTGCTGCATGTGAAATGGTTCGCTTCCTTCAAAAATAAATTACCCAATAAGTGCTCAGAGTCGGAAGAGAAATCTTACGGCCCTGAGCGCAAAAAGTATTAGTCCTTATTTCGAAAGGATGATGCCGTTATTCCTGACTGATTGCATGAAAGTTTCATCATAATTCCACTTTTCCTCGGCTGTCCCGTCATTTTTCAGTAGCTTTGCGGACTTTAATACAGCAAGCAACCCATGAAACTTACCCTTATACGCACCGCTCGTGAAACCGGCAAAGAGACATTCAGCACATGGCCCAGCGACACCTTGATGGAGAAGATGAAAACCGAGAACAAAGCCGGACACATATCCGCCTTGCGCAGCCTCATTCCCCACATCACCGGAAGCAACGGACACTACCCCTGCATAGACAAACTGCCACGCATCTGCCCTGCCGCAGAATATGCCCGCAGCAAAGAGGGGGAAAGATACCTAAAAACCTATAACGGACTGGTACAGATTGAAGTCAACCACCTGGCCAATGCCGTGGAAGTGGAGCAAGTAAAGCACCAGGCGGCCCTGCTGCCGCAAACTTTTGCCGCCTTTTGCCACCCCCGACGGTTCGCGCCCCAGGCAGGAAGAAAAAATCAGGCTGTTTCATACCGCTGCCTACCGGCTCGCCGTAAACTGTTACCAGCCCCTGCTCCCCTACCCCGTCACGCTGAAAGAACCTGCCGTGGAGCAAAGTTGCCGCATGACGCTCGATGACCGTCCCTATTACAATCCGTCTGCCGTCCCTTTCTGTCTGGAACAGCCTTTGTCCGTGCCCGACGAGCCCACCTTCGGCCAACGGAAACAGACCGAAGCAAACCCGCTGATGCGCATTGCCCCCGGCTATCCGGCCTCCCAAACCTTCTCCATCCTCTTCGAAGCCGCCCTGAACCGTACCTTCGAAGAGCTGGAAAACTGGAAACGGGGCGATGACCTACGCCCCCTGCTCTACCTGCTTGCAGGGCATTGCTACAAAGCCGGCATTCCCGAAGAAGAGGCAGTACGCCAAGTCATGATGCACTACTACCGCGAAGCGGATGAACAGCTGGTGCGCATGACCCTGCACAACCTCTACCGCGAATGCAAAGGCTTCGGCACCCGCAGCAGCATGACCCGCGACCAAATCACCGCCTTCCGCCTGGAAGAATTCATGAACAGACGCTATGAGTTCCGCTGGAACACCGTGCTGGGAGAATTGGAATTCCGCCAACGGGACTCCATACACTTCCACTTCCGCCCTGCCGACCAGCGGGTAAGAAGCAGTATCGGACAGAATGCCCTGAAAGAAGGAATCAGCGTATGGGACAGAGATGTGGCACGCTACCTCAACTCGGACGCCATTCCCTTGTACAACCCCATCGAAGAATATCTCTATAACACCGGACGCTGGGACGGCAAAGACCGCATCCGCGCATTGGCCGACCTCGTGCCCTGCCACAATCCCCACTGGAGGGAACTGTTCTACCGGTGGTTTCTTGGCATGGTGGCACATTGGCGGGGAATCGACAAACAGCACGGCAACAATACCTCGCCCCTGCTCGTAGGTCCGCAAGGTTACCGCAAAAGTACTTTCTGCCGTATCCTATTGCCACCGGAACTGCGTTTCGGCTACACCGACAGTATCGACTTCAAGAGCAAGCAGGAAGCGGAGCGCAGCCTTGGCCGCTTTTTTCTGATTAACATCGACGAATTCGACCAGATAAACGCCAATCAGCAAGGCTTCTTGAAGCACCTCCTGCAAAAACCGGTTGCCAACCTGCGAAAGCCCTACGGTACCACTATTCAGGAAATGCGCCGCTATGCCTCCTTCATCGGGACCAGCAATCTGAAAGACCTGCTGACCGACCCGTCGGGAAGTCGCCGTTTCATCTGCATCGAAGTGACCGGTCCTATCCAGACAAACGTCACTATCAATTATCACCAGCTCTATGCCCAAGCCATGCACGACATCATGAAGGGTGAACGCTACTGGCTGGACGACACTGACGAAGCAATCGTAAAGGAGTACAACCGGGAATTCGAGCGGGTAGACCCATTGGAAGAACTTTTCCTTTGCCATTTCCGTGGCGCGGAGGAGAGCGAAGAAGGCGAATGGCTCACAGCCATGCAGATTTTCAACGACCTGCAACAGAAAACGAGGGATAAGTTGGCCATCAACCGGATAGCAGCTTTCGGGCGCACGCTCCGCAAGCTGGACATCCTCAACAAGAAATCGAACCGGGGAACACTTTATCATCTGGTAAGAATAGAAGAATGAACCGGCACTCCCACCGATTGTACCAAAGTGAGGGCAAACTTGGCCCTCACTCTTTTTATAAAAAGTATTTCCGTACGCAGCTGATGCAGTTCAACCATTATTTAATAAGGTGAACAGTTGACTATTTGCAAATTATGATTGATAATACTAAAAATACCCAAATAAGTGTTTTTGATATTAAAATAAAACGTATCTTTGTTGCAAACAACGTCCTCCTTAATAATACTATTATGAAGAAACTGCTGCTTTTAGCCTTTGTGCTATGTAGTTCTTTACTGTGCCGGGCACAAGAAGAACGAGTTATTTTAGGTGATGAACAGACTTCCGAGTATTTTCCAATCCTAAAAGATAAACGAATTGCCATATTCTCCAATCATACTGGAATGATAGGAGACAAGCATCTGCTGGACATTCTGCTGGAAAACAAGTTCAATGTAGTAGCCATTTTCTCCCCTGAACACGGTTTCAGAGGAGATGCCGACGCAGGCGAACACGTGTCCAGCTCGGTAGACAAGAAGACCGGAGTACCTATCCTCTCGCTGTACGACGGGAAATCCGGAAAACCAAGCGAAGCATCCATGCGCAAGTTTGATATCCTTGTGGTAGACATCCAGGATGTAGGCCTGAGATTCTATACTTATTATGCCTCTATGTGCCGGCTGATGGACGCTTGTGCAGAATACAACCGCAAGGTGCTGATACTGGACCGCCCCAATCCGAACGGACATTATGTAGACGGACCGATACTGGACATGAAATACAAATCCGGAGTGGGTTGGTTGCCTATTCCCATTGTACATGGTATGACACTGGGCGAATTGGCATTAATGGTAAACGGAGAACGCTGGTTACCGGCCTCACGCGTGTGCGACCTTACCGTCATACCCTGCAAGAATTATACGCACCAGACAAAATACACATTACCCATTCCCCCCTCTCCCAACCTGCCGAACATGAAAGCCGTCTATCTGTATCCGGCTACCTGCTATTTTGAGGCCACTCCCGTCAGTCTGGGCAGAGGGACCTCACTCCCGTTTCAGGTATACGGACATCCCAATATGACAGGCTATGATTACAGTTTTACTCCCAAAAGTGTTCCCGGCGCCAAAAATCCGCCCCAACTGAACAAGCTATGCCACGGCGTAAACCTCAGTAATATGAGCGATGAAGAAATTTGGAAGCGCGGCGTGGATCTGAGCTACGTAATTGACGCTTATAAGAACCTGAACATAGGCGACCACTTCTTCCGTCCGTTTTTCGAACTGCTGGTAGGAACAGACTATGTCCGCAAGATGATAATAGAAGGAAAGAGCGCCGAAGAAATCAAAAACCGCTGGAAAGGCGATGTGGAAAAGTTCAAGGAACAGCGTAAGCCCTATTTGCTTTATCAAGAATGATTATTCATACAAACCGGAACCTATTAACCAGTAAACACTAATACCCAATCAATACAATGAGCCCGTTATCCGTTATCATCACCATTGCAGCCTATTTTGCAATACTCTTCACAGTTTCTTACATTGCCGGCAGAAAAGCAGACAATGCAGGTTTCTTCGTGGGCAACCGCAAATCGTCCTGGTATGTGGTGGCATTTGCAATGATTGGCTCCAGCATATCCGGAGTAACGTATGTATCCGTGCCCGGCATGGTTGCCGCAAGTAACTTCGGCTATCTGCAAATGGTACTGGGATTTATTGCGGGACAATTAATCATCGCCTTCGTTCTGACCCCCTTGTTCTACCGGATGAATTTGGTTTCCATTTACGAATATCTGGAGAACAGGTTCGGCATGTCCTCATACCGTACAGGGGCCTGGTTTTTCTTCATCTCCAAAATGCTTGGAGCGGCAGTACGGCTGTTCCTCGTCTGCCTGACATTACAACTGCTGGTATTCGAGCCATTCGGATTACCGTTTATTCTGAATGTAGCCATCACCGTAGCTTTGGTATGGCTGTACACTTTCCGTGGAGGCGTAAAGTCGCTCATCTGGACGGACTCCTTGAAAACGTTCTGCCTTGTGGTATCGGTTGTATTGTGCATCTGCTATATAGCTTCCGACCTTAATTTGTCTTTCACCGGTATGCTCGGTACAATTGCCGACAGCGATATGTCCCGCATATTTTTCTTTGATGATGTCAACAGCAAGCAATACTTCTTCAAGCAGTTCTTTGCCGGAGCATTTACCATGATAGCCATGACCGGATTGGATCAGGACATGATGCAACGCAACCTCAGCTGCAAGAATTTCAAGGACTCACAAAAGAACATGATTACCAGCGTCATTTCGCAATTCTTCGTCATTCTGTTGTTTCTGATGCTGGGTGTACTGCTCTACATATTTGCCGGCAGCCAAGGAATACAAGTGGAGAAAAGTGATGAACTTTT
>OHTV01000362.1_pt1 | contig 23966 bp, 15 predicted proteins | sample 1579041 | NCBI WGS metagenome assembly OHTV01 (sample SAMEA3879583, study PRJEB24766) | human gut metagenome | biome: human-associated habitat; feature: feces | place: USA | collected 1985/1987
GTCCTCCTCCATCCGGGCACCTTCAGACACATTCACCGAAACTTTTACGGAACATCCGCCTGTACACTCCCTGAAGTCATACCCCGCCAGACGCACACCGAGCATATCCAGATAATCGCAGGCCGCCTCCACAGAGTAGTAGAACGCCGCCATACTGCCCACCGGAGCCATGTCCCATTCCCACAATATGCTTACCTCCAGATCTCCGGACCGGAAATGTCCTTCGCGCCAGATGACTTCGGTCAATGCCTTTGCTATCTCAGCGCACGTCATGCTGTCAGCACAGAAAGACGGAATCTTTCTGCTTTCCGACACATCCGGCAAACTGCCAAGTATAAGATTTTCAGCAACTTGGAGCTCAGGCATCACGCCTGCAGGATCCGGGTCCACGGTCTCGTCCACCACAGGCTCCACTTTCAGAGCATCAGCATTCCGAGCGGACTTCCCCACCGCATCATCCAAGATTTCACGCGGCGAAAGTTCCATCTTCACTCCGTCTATAACATATTCCGCATCCAGCACTGACTGCATAATCCTGTTCATAATATAATCCTGAAATGGTTTGACAAATCCATGAATTATTCTCCGTTTCTCACCTGAAACTCCGTAGGCGATTCGCCGGTAATTTTCTTGAACACTTTGGACATCGCGGACTGGTCTGCAAATCCTGTACGGACAGCGACATCCAGAAGCGAGGCCTGCTTTTCATTGACAAGAATCTTTTTTACTTCCCCGATCCTGAGGGTATTTATCCAGGCATTGAAATTCAGATTCAGCGTATTGTTCAGATAATCCGACAGAAGCCTCTGACTCACACCGATCTGAGAAGAGACTTTGGCCAATGTCAGATTCTCGCCAAGATATGGCGCCGGAGAAAGGTTCACCCAGAAGGACACCAGTTCCTCCACCTTCGGACGGGACGTGAACAGAACCTGGGGAGTCTGGACCTCATTCGCGGAATTTTCTTCTTTCTTGTCAATGCTCTCTGCACGCATGACTCCCTGTTCGTAATCATATGCCGGAGCGATTGCAGCAAACAACGGCCTGACATTCAGGAACTTGATCGTGAAAAACACGAAATAGGCCGACACGACGCAGACCACGGCCGCATTGAAAAGAGCGGAGCGCATAAGCAGGTTGAGACAGCCTGAAACAAAGAAAAAGAAAAACGAATGATATATGAAAACGAGTTTTTTCGCATCAATGTTGTCCTTGCCCGAATAGTAGGCGTTTATGACATTGATATAACGTCTTACGCATTTGATGAGGTATATTCCCAAAACCGTAAGAGCCAAAATCGACGTTATGTGCAGGAACCATGTGGTGATTACCGCAAATCTCGTATCAAGAAAGGCCTCATAGTAATGGCTGACATCTGGATTGTCGATTTTGAATGCCACTACCCCGCAAATATGCATCGCGGTAATCAGCACGGCCGGAGTCACCATGAGAAGGAGATTCTTGAGAGTAGCCAGCGGAGATCTGAACAGAAGCAGTCCGACATAACCTCCGGCAAGCAGCTGGATGAATATGGTGGCGGCGAAGACAAAAGAAGTCAGCACCACGATAGAACTGCCCTGCATCAGGCAAACTATGGCCATAGTGTCTGTTATGACACCGAGGAATATAACGCAGGCCATCAGGTGCCTTGCCTGGGAAAAGCCTTGCGCGTCCTTGTTGTATTCGTAACGCACGAACAGAAGGAACACTACCGACAGCAGCAGCGCGATACAAGAGGCGACATTGACCAGTATATTCAGAAAATCCAGCGTCATACCATTCCCTATTTGTTACACTTCTCCGTGCGGAACTGTCCTGGCGCTACCCCATAGCATTTCTTGAACGCCTTGGCGAACGCGGCGAGGTCGGAGAATCCCACTTTGGCATACAGTTCCTTGAAAGGCAGTTTCGGATTCTCAAGCATCATCTCTGCAGCCTGTTCCAGTCTCAATGTATTTATCCACGTATTGAAATTCACCTCATAGACATTGTTCAGATAATCCGAAAGGACTCTCGGAGAGATCTTCATTTCCGCAGAAACGAATGCGACAGTAATGCCGCGCTTCAGATAAGGCTTGTCCTGCCTCGAGGTCCAGCAAGATACAGCATCGTCAATTGACATTGACTCAGACACTTCCGACTGCTCTGGCAAAGCTGGTTCCGACTGCTCTTCCACCGGTTTCTGCTGCTCGTAGGCGAATGCCGGAGAGACCAGCGAGAAAAGCCTCTGGAGGTTCACCAGTGCCACGGCAAAGACGACGAAGAACACGGATGCGACTATGACCGAGCCCACTACGACCGGCCTTGAGAATGACAGCAGGTTTATCAATGACAATATGCCGTACAGGAAGAATGCCAGCACTACGGAGTCGAGCCTCTTGCCAGACAGTTCCGGATATTCTGCATAGTAGTTTTCCAGTGTCCTGTTATACTTTTTCACGGCCCTGAGCAGAATCACGGCGAGACAGGTTATCACGACGAGAATCACCATGTATATCAGAATTGACACGACTATCGAATAGGTCGTTTTCACATAACTGATATAGGACGGAATGTCGAACACGAAGCCGAATTCCACCAGATAACCCACGCCGTGGCTCAGCGACAGAACCACAACAGGCCAAATGAATATGAACATCAGATGCTTGGACATATACGGACTGCGGAACAGTATCAGCAGCGAAGACGTGGCCATGAACACCTGGAAATAGAAGACCAGCGGCGCCAAAAAGGTATTGATGCACAGATAACTGTAGTCCTTGGAGAGGAAATACAGAAATATGAAACTGAGAATCGTGTCCAGAAAAGCTGCCAATGCGACAAAGGCCTTGACTTTCATGTAGCCTTTGGACTGTTCAGAATTCCCGTTATCGACAAAGACCAGCAACGCCCCGGTCACAAGACACAAGACACCGCTGCCCAAATAAGTCAGAATTTCTATAAACCTCAGCCCCATAGTCAATCATATTCAAGCCGCCGTAACGAACGATTCTGTCTGCCGGAAATGACGGCAATTCTTACAAATGTAATAAAAACATTTGAAAAACCGGCCTGCAGAACACCACTTTCTACAGACCGGACAAACCAAATTACGATAAAATCTACTTCACTATTGCAAATGGGGATTTGGCATCACCGGTCCAGCGATACAGACGTGCAGTACAGCTGTGTGTACCGGTTTCCTTGTCCTTTTTGTTTTCTGAAATGTACCAGTATCCGTTACCCATAGGGAAGAGACCGGTAGAGCCCCACTTAAAACGCCAGCCGTGAATGCCGGTCGCCTCATCACATTGGCCCATAGAGTCGTCAAGTTTCAGCTGACGCTCCTTTTTCTTCCAGTACGGCACACCCTCCAGAGCAGCCTTGGACGGCTTCTGGTCAATGCTGAACGCATACAGGTCATAGTTGGGGTACTGAGGCTTCTTGCCTTTATAGACGGCCATGAAGAAGTCTCCTGTATTCTCGTCATACGCAAGATTCTGCACGCCCCAGTTGGTATTTCCGGTATATATGAAATACTTGTTCAGCGGCTTGGCAGGTCCGTCGGTATGCACGGTGCCGAAAACCACGTTCCTGGCATTGCGCGAGAGGGACTTGAGGTCGTACTGAAGAATCACCTGATGGTCATTGTCATTCCTGTTCACATCACCGTACACGCCGTAAGCCACATACAGATAGAGTTTCCTCGCTGAGGACAACGACTTGTTCTTGGCGCCTATAGCCGGAGCGATAGTCACACCGTCGATTCCGGAGCAGGCAAAACGGTGGTGCAATGTCGTGTCTGCAACATTGACCTTGGCTGCATAGTCGGCGCAAGCCTCCTTCACGCACACAGTCCTGAGCACATCGCCCGTTTCCGGGTCAGCGCCCAGCGTGGTGAGCTTGTCAACGTCGATTATGGCGATATAGAACACTGACTCTGTGACCACGTCCACGCCCAATGTCCTGGCGATGCCCTGGCCGATCTGGTCGTCCTTGCATTCGAGTGACGCATATACCTTGCGGCCTACCGGGTCGAATGTCATCGCGCCGAGATGCCCCTGTATCCTGTCAATGGAGCCGAGAATGTTCCCCTGCATATCGACCTTCACGAATCTGCTCGTGAATGACATGTACATACAGTTCTTCTCTTCATCGTATGCGATGCCCTGCACGTGCTGGGCCTGCTGCCCCACATATACTTCGCGAGGAAGATCGGTCTTAGGGGCTTTCTCCGACTTGCAGCCAAGCATGCTGAACACGGCAGCCACGGACAAAATTATGTATGCGTATCTTTTCATATCGTCTATAATTTCATTTGACACACAAATATAGTTAAAAATTTTTCATATCACACATTTTTGAAGCAAAAATTGCTTTCATTTTTTGACTTTTCGGATTTTATGGATATTTTTGTGGTACAAAATAAAACAACACTCTAAAACAGCTTCTGATGAAAGCATTGAATCTTCACGCCGTGGGCGACCTCAGATACGAGGACGTCCCGACTCCAGTGAGAGAACCGGGCGAAGTGCTTATGAAAGTGCACGCGTGCGGCATCTGCGGAAGTGACATTCCGCGTATATTCAAGAAAGGCACATACCATTTTCCGACCATTCCCGGACACGAGTTCGCGGGCGAAATCATCGACGCGGACGACAAGAGCCTCGTAGGCAAGAAAGCGGCAGTATTTCCGCTGATCCCTTGCGGACACTGTGCCGCCTGCCAGACCGGAGAGTATGCGCATTGCAGCCATTATGATTATTATGGTTCCAGGAGAGACGGCGGATTTGCGGAATACATCGCCGTAAAAGAATGGAATCTCGTATTTTTCGATGACAGAGTCTCTTACGAGGAGGCAGCCATGTGCGAACCGGCTGCCGTAGCCCTGCATTCCGTAGGCCAGGGAAATGTCCGTATCGGGGATACCGTGGCCATCTTCGGAGCCGGGCCGATAGGCATAATGCTGGGCTTGTGGTCACGGACGGCAGGCGCAGCCAAAGTCATCCTGTGTGACATTGACCAGACCAAGACTGATTTTGCGAATTCTCTCGGATTCACGGCAGTCAATTCCAGGAACATTGACCCGGTCGAGTTCATCCGCGAGCAGACAGGCGGCAAGAGTGCTGATATCTGCATCGAAGGAGCGGGCGTTTCGCAGACATTCGAGCAGGCGCTCAGGTCGGTCAAGGCGAAGGGCCACGTCGTATGTATGGGCAACCCGGCAGGAGACATGACATTGACACAGAACGGCTACTGGGAGATTCTCCGCAAGGAGCTGACTGTCAGGGGCACATGGAATAGTCTGTACAATGACGCGAAGAACGACTGGCGCACCACCATGGAGGCGATCGCTTCCCACCGTATCGACGTGAGGCCGCTGATTTCCCACAAGTTCCATCTGAGCGAGTCAGAGCAGGCCTTCGGCGTAATCCTCGGCCGCAAGGAATTTTTCAATAAGGTTATGTTTGTCAATGAATAGGTAACGTCATGAGTCACAAGAGATTTATTTCAGTTTCGGTGATGTGCTCCGACCTTATGGCATTGGGGAAAGACATCGCGGACCTGCAGAAATACGGGACAGATATGCTGCACGTGGACATCATGGATGCGCATTTCGTTCCCAACCTCACTTTCGGCCCGGATTTCATAAAGGCCATGCAGAGGACTACTGATATGCCTCTGGACATTCACCTGATGGTGGAAGACCCGGAGCTGATACTGGGAAGGTTCGACATCAGGAAGGGTGACATCGTTTCTTCTCACGTGGAACTCACCCTGGATTTCAAGGAACTGAGCAATAAAGTTCACGAGAAAGGCGGACTTTTCGGCCTGGCAGTGAACCCTGAGACAGAGATTGAGAAACTTGAGACATACCTGCCTTACCTTGATACCGTAACTCTTATGCTTGTGCATCCCGGCTACGCGGGGGCCAAGATGGTGGACGGCATAATGAACAAGGTGGCGCAGACCAGGAAATATCTTGACAGCAAGGGATACCGGAACATTCTGATAAGCGTGGACGGCAGCGTCAGCAAGGAACGCGCCCACGCTATGGCCGAGATGGGTGCGGACATTTTCGTCGGCGGCACCGCAGGCATATACAGAAAAGGGATGGACCTTAGTCAGACCATCCCTGAAATGCGCGAGGCTATAGATTTCTAAATCCTATTTATATCCTATTTGTATCTTACGAACGGAGCTTTTTCATCGAGGAATTTCTTTACCTCAATGGCTCTGTCGCAACATAAGAATTCTGCGCCGAGATAGACTCCGAGCATGATGTCTTCAGGAGTTCTGGACGGCCACAGAGACACGTACAGACCCGCTTCTTTGGCTTTTCTTACCATCGAGCGGGTTGTTCCGTTCATCTGGCAGCCGATACGCCTGATACCCATTGCCTCCGCCATCTGGATAGTCTCGTCACAGACAGGTTTGCTGAAGATAATCAGAAGGTCAGCATCAGGATGAAGCCTTTTCATCATATTCAGCGATCTGCGGTCGCTTGACGTGAACAGATAGGTGGAGTGCTCAGGTTTCTTGGCCATGACCGTCTTGTAGAGTTTGTCGCAATACTCTCTGAGCCTGTCTTCCGGATAGCTTGACTCCGGCTTGGTCTTCATCTCGAATTCCACATACACGCCATCTTTGTCCGCAAGGAAATCCACCAGTTCATCGAGGAACAGAATCTTGTTTCCCTGGAATGTTGTAAGTTTCTGTATATCTTCCGTGTTCATAGACTCCACTGTATTCGTGCAGTCGGTAAGTCTGGCGAAAGTCTCGTCGTGGTTTACGACCAGTCTCCCGTCCTTGGCCATACGGATATCTGTTTCAAAGCCTCTGATACCCAGATCATAACATGCCTTGAAGGCAGGAAGTGTGTTCTCGTCGAACTCGAAACGGCTTGCCCTGTGAGCGAAGAACTGCACTGTCTGGCTCTGGGCCATTGCTGTCAATGACATAGCCGCCGCTGCCAATGACATGATCAATTTGTTAAATTTCATACGTTCTATGTTTTGTGTTCAGTAATCTAAAGTAATGCAAGACCGCTAAAAACCAGAGTAGTCCGTCTGTAAGGAATTGCATGTATAGACATTGACCTGTCCACTGCTCGGAATCGTCTGAGTAGCACGCACTTCCCAGTTTTTCACTTTGGTCGGATCTCCTCCTGGTGCCGATATGTACCAGTAGTGCTGGGCAGTGGTCGTCGTCCAAGTCGTGGTGTTCTTGTTCAGTTTATTGAAGAAATATGAAGCCACGCAGATGTCGGTAATCTTGGACGGAACCCTCTTCATGTCTCCTACCTTTTTCCCGTCCTGGAAGAATTCGACTTTCCAGTTGGTATCGTCATCGTTCCATATGGCTGCGACGAATGCACCCTTCAATTTTGAGTTTCCGGCAGCCTTGATATTTGCGGAACCTCCCGTGCCGCCGTCATACCATGTATATTTGTATTTTCCAGCAGGATTTCCGTCTGAACCGCCGTATATCTGGTTGCCGTCATACACACGCATCTGATAGTCAACAGTGTTCTTGGTGCCTTTCGCCACCCAGTTCTTTATGCTGTTGCCCTCGATTTCATAAAGGCTGTACCCGTTAGGTGCACCGTTCGTATTCATGTTGCAGGACCACCATGCACCGCAAGCGGCACCGTGAACATGCTCATAAATAGGCTTTCCGCTCTTGGTGACATAGCCGGTATGAATCCAGTTCTGCGGATAATGGGTATGACCTATCATCAGATGTGCCTCATGGAATTCAGTCAGCAGTTTGAGCACCTCTGCATAGTTCTTGTCTTTATTGACAGATGCTCCGCCACTTTTGGCGCTTCCCCTGAAAGGGATGTGCGCGCAGAAGAAGACCATCTTGTTCTGCTTGTCCTTCACGAGTGCCAAATCAACCCTCAGCCATTTAAGCTGCTCTGCTGAAATACCGCCGGAATAAGTCCAGGTCTTACCGTTTGTGGTTTTCACCAGGACATTATCCATGACGATTATATGGACATCACCTCTGTTGAACGAATAATCTACCGGGCCGAAATTGTCGATGTAATTCTGTGTGGATTCGTACTGATTCTTCTTGGAAGCGTCATGGTCGTGGTTTCCGATCGTATTGAAGAACGGAATGTAATCAGTTCCGTTGGCCGTAAACCTGGACATGACATCACGCATCGGCTTCCACTGGACAGTATTGTCGAATGTAATGTCTCCCATAGTCATCACATAGACATTGTTATACTTGCCCTTGGCCTGAGAATCCACGAGGAATTTCTTCATGTCAGGAATAGTCTCAGTTCTGAAACGGTTGACATCCGAGTTGGTCTTGCACTGAGGGTCTCCTATCGCAAGAAAGGTGAAATTCTTCTCCGGAGCGTCAAGCGGTTCCAGAAGAAAATCATTCCTGTTCTGTTTGCCGGGCGAAATAGTTGAAGTCGAATAGAACAGCGGCAGTTTGGTCCTGGTGTCCAGACTGACTTTATATTCGGACGGCAACGTATAATACACTTTCCGGCAGGCGCTGTTGGCCTTGAACTGATAGACGCCGTTTTCGTCTGTCACAGTGAACGTATAGCCGTCAGTGACAGGCACCCCAGGAATTCCTTTTTTGGTAGTCCTGTCAGAAATAAGACCGATCAGGGTATTGGACTTGTCGATTTCCGTACCGTTGATTATCTTCCCTGTTTCTTCCGGAACAGAAGGTTCTGCAGGCTGCTGTGGCGTCGGAGGAGTTGGTGGAGGAGTATTGTTCTTATCGCAAGCAACAACCCCCGATATGAGAGTTGTTGCAGAGATAAGTACGAATAAACACTTCTTGAGCAGTATTTTATTCATATTCAGAGATATAGACTATTCCTAAAATTCAGAGTAATCAGTTGTAAGCTTGCTTGTCTTATAGGTGACTGAACCGCCATTCGGGTACTTGTGCACAGCACGCACTTCCCAGTTCTTCTCCTCTGCCGGTTTTCCGGAAGCAGGCTTGTAATACCAATAGTGGCTTGCTGTCCTGTTGCACCAGGTATCGGTTGTCCTACCCTTGTCATTGTACCAGAATGCGCAGATAGGGGCATTGTTGATGCCAGATTCTGCAGCACGCACGAAATCTCCCACTTTCTGACCGTTCTGCCAGAACTCAAGACTCCAGTACTGGTTGTCGTCATCGAAGACCTCAGCCACAAACGCATTCTTGAAGTTTGCATTTCCGATCACCTTGAACTTGCCTACAGTAGTCGTACTGTACCAGTTGACTTTAATCTTCGGACTGTTCGGAGTCACCTCAGAGCCATATTCCTGATTTCCATCATATATTCTCATCTGGTAATTCTCTTCGCGGTTTGTTCCCTTCATGAACCAGTCCTTGATTTTGTTGCCTCTCACATTATACACGGAATATCCGTTAGGTGCACCTGTCACACTGCTGTTTGCAGTCCACCATCCTCCGCAGGCAGCTCCGTGTATATGCTCGAATATCTGCTTTCCACCGATCTCGTGGATATAGTTCTGCTGATAATGGGTATGTCCTATGAAGAAGTGTACCTCATTGAACTTGGAAAGAAGATTCACAACTTCAGAATAAGTAGTAGATGCAGCTCCTCTGATAGGCTGGTGCGCACAGAAAATCACAAGCTTCGACTCAGGATTCTCCACCATAGCGATATCCTGCTTGAGCCATTCGAGCTGAGAAGGCAGAAGCTTGTTCGTATAATTCCAAGTAAATGAATTCGGAGAACCTGATGAAGAGATGTTGGTCACTGCGATATTGTCCATCACGATAATATGGGCATTGCCCCTGTCGAATGAATAGTCAGCTGGACCGAAATGTTTCACATACTCTTCAGTTGCATTGTAGTCATCCTGAACCTGATTGCCGACAGCTTTCACGAGAGAGTTATGGTCATGGTTGCCCATACAGTTGAAGAACGGCAGATAGCTGTCCTGCACCATGATATTCCTCATACATCTGACCATAGGGTCGAACATATAGAAAGAGTCGAATGTGACGTCTCCCAATGTGATAGCATAGACAGCCGGATAATTGCCGGAACTCATTGTCCTCTTTATATCAGGGATGGTCTCCCCGAGGAATCTTGAAGACTCGGAAATGTTCTGGCATTGAGGGTCTCCGATGGCGATAAGCGTAAAATCAGTCTCCGGAGCACTGAGCTTGTTCAGGACGAAATCACAGCGGTATGCCAAGCCTTTGGACATCGTACCTGGCGAAAAGAACATCGGAAGATGATCCGAATTGTCAAGAGGAACCTGATATGCTGCAGGAATCGTATAATAAACCTTGCGGGCCATACTGTTCCTCTTCATCTGATACACGCCGTTGGCATCCGACTTCACATACTGATAACCGTCGGTCACCGCCACGCCGGAAATTCCCTTGCCCGTAGCAGCATCTGTAATAACGCCGGCAAGGTCAATGTCTGTGGCAAGTTTGGTACCGTTGATTTCAGAACCTGTAAGAGATACGAGTTTCGGTTCGTGAGTCTTCTGAGTAGTACTTCCGCTCTTCTCACAGGCCGAAAGACCTGCGAGAACAAGAGCAGAACAAAAAATGTTTAAAAATTTCTTCAGCATTTTATTACTTTTAACTAATTCCAGCCGTAGTTCTGGCCAAGCTTAGGGTTAAGAGTAAGAGCCGCGTTAGGAATAGGACGGCAATACATCTTGTCATCCCACTGGAGCTCGTACTTGTACACAAGATATCCGTCTTCCAGATACCAGTCAGTATCCTTGGCGGTAGCTTTCGGCGAGATAGGATAGTTTGTTGTAGTATTGAGGGACTCTGACGAAGCAGGCGCGAATGTATAGTCCTGGCCTTCGAATGTGAATCCTGTAGCAGAACCTATCCAGAGGCCTCTCCAACCGCTGTTATTGAATCTGCGGGCGATAAGGTCAGCCTGACCGTAACGATATACGTCCAGCTGTCTGAGACCGCCTTCGAATGTAAGTTCGGCTACTCTCTCTCTACGGATTTCGAGAGCGATATCCAGATCACCTCTTGTGAGTTCCTGATTCTTCAGACCCTTGGTATAGTATTCATACAGCCACTGGTCTCTCGTATATTCTCCGCTCTTAGGATAGATGTTAGCGATTCCTGCACGTTTGCGGATAGCACCTACAGTCTGATTCCAGATTTCCTCTGTCATCTGGCCGAGTTCGTTCATAGCCTCAGCATAGTTCAGAAGCACTTCAGGGTATCTTAAGATAGGAAGAGAGTTCTGGTCGATACTGTTCTGGAAATGTGTATCATCAGGAATACACCATTTGATGATCATATAACCGGTCTTGCAGAATGTAAAGTCGATAGTCTCGTGAGGATTGGCAGAATTCAAGATTTCCCTGCCAGGTCCGAGGACTGTCATTGCAAGACGAGGGTCACGGCCTGTAAACTCGTCAGTAATCAGCACCTTGTCAGCACCGCCTTTCACATCGATCGGCTTTCCTTCCACGGTCATGAACATATTCACAAGATCCTTGGTTGCAGAATACTGCTGTCCGAGGGTTGAAGAGTGGAAGTAGCGGGTCAATGAATGGCGCACATTGAGGTCCTGGCTATAGCTGCGGCCCCAGATCACTTCATCTTTCTGAAGATCATTGCTGATGAAGAGAGCGCTGTAATCCTTTATGAGAGAGAACTTTCCTTCATCGATAACCACCTTGGCAGCAGTTGCAGCAAGATTCAGAAGGTCTTCTACTGTCTCATATTCGTTTGTCCAAGGCTTGCCTGTAGCAGGATTGTACTTCACGTTCTGCCTGAAGGTTGCTTCATAGAGGTAGTATCTTGAAGCAAGGGCATTGACAACGAACTTGTCGATTCTCACGCGTCCGTCAGTATGGAACCTCTTGTCTGCTGAACAATTCGCACAAGCGAACTCGAGATCTTCTCTGACCTTATGGAAGACATACTCTCTGTCTTCTCTCGTCTTGAAGAGATCCGTAGAGTCGTTCGGCTGAAGATACTTTTCGATCCAAGGAACGTTTGAGAAAGAATTGATCTTCGCAATATACTTGTTCGCTCTCCAGAAACGGGCTACACCTTCGTAATGATTGTAGGTTGCAGGATCGACAGCATTCTTTGCCTTACCCATATTTGCGAGCATATAGTTCACTCTTCTGAGGAAGCTCCAGTCACCGGTTCCCCAGCCGCCTTGTTTGGCAGCATCCCAGTGAGCGCCCGGACGATAGAAATCCGTACCGGTTTTTGTCGCAATGAGGTCATTGTATGCGTCACCGCCATTGGTTTCCGAAGAGTTCGGCAACCAACTGTTGAGCATACCGTTAGCATACATCTCAAGCTCTGCTTCGCTTGAGAAATATGTCTCTGCACTGAACTTGTGGATAGGCTCTCTGGTCAAGAAGTCTGAACATGAGCAGAGTCCGGCAAGCATTAGTGCACCAGTAAGTATAATATTGATTTTTTTCATCTTCATTTCCAAAATTAGAATGTTAGACTAAGTCCGAATGTGAAGGTCCTGAGCATAGGATATGACATACCGTCGCCGACACCGCTGAGACCGATCTTTGAAGTACTGTCGAAGTCACTGTCACCGACACCGATACCCTCAGGGTCGAACATGTCAGTATACTTGAACATAGGAGACCAAGTCCAGAGGTTTTCCATAGAGCAATATATTCTTGCGCCCTGCATACCTATCTTGTTCACAAGTTTCTTAGGGAAAGAGTAATCTACAGTAAGGTTCTTGAGACGGATGTAAGCCGCATTCTGGAGATAATGGTCATTCTCCACAGTAAGAGGTCCTACGTTTCTGTTCGCACTGTAACCTACTCGTCTTGACCAGTAAGGATTCTTGTCATAGTTCACCACTGTCCAGTTCTCAGTACTGTAGTCAATCTGAGCATAGTTGTCACCTGTCTGAGTCTTCATGAGGTAACCGCAATAAGGCCTGTTGTACTGTCCCCAGAAGTATGCAGTCTCGACCATTGGATACCAGTCACGTTTTCCTACGCCCTGGAAGAACATTGAAAGTCCGATTCCGTTCCATTTGAAATCGAGGTTGACGCCATACTGGTAGCGAGGAGTGATATCGCCGATACGGTCGAGGTCGCCGTGGTCGTCAAGTGTGCCTTTACCGTAGTCGATCTTGCCGTCACCGTTGAGGTCGAGGAACTTGAGGTCACCGGCATAAGCGCGGAAGTTGGAACCGTTCTTATGGTAAGAGTCTGTAGCCCAAGCATTTGCCTCAGCATTGTCCCTGAAGATACCGTCTGTGCGGAAACCCCAGATTTCTCCGAGTTCCTTGCCTGAATAGTAGTCAAGGATATCGCCGGATGTGGAAGTGAATTCTTTCACCCAAGTTCTTGTATCCCAGACACTACCTTTGATTCCATAAGTGAAGTCCTTGCCTGCGAGTTTGAACGCGTCTCTCCAGGAAAGGGTAAGTTCCCATCCAGTAGTCTTGAGGGAAGCGTAGTTTCCTTTAGGAGCACTTGCACCATAAACCTGAGGAAGTTCAGGACCTATGGTAATCAAGTCCGTAGTATTTCTGCGGTACCAGTCACCTGAGAATGAAAGACGGCTCTTGAGCAAGTCGAAATCGAGGCCCACGTCATAGGTAGTAACAGTTTCCCAAGTAAGAGTCTTAGGCACTACTGAAGGGTTAGTGGTATAGTTCACGAAACCGCCGTCAAAGATGACTGAAGACTTGTTGATGTCCATGGTCTCGAGGAAAGAGTAAGGAGATACAGTACCGTTTCCGAGTGAACCGTAGTTCGCGCGGATCTTGAAGTTGTCCATCCATGAATCAGCCCATTTCATCCAAGGCTCCTCAGAAAGACGCCAACCGATGGAGAATGAAGGGAACAAGCCCCACTGTGATCCTGAAGGGAACTTTGAAGAACCGTCATAACGGGCTGATGCCTCGAAGATGTATCTGTTCAGCAAAGTATAGTTGGCACGGCCGAAGAAACCGATGATGCCATAGTCGCTGTTGTTCTGCTCGGTCTTGATTTCACCGTCGAACATTTCGAACGACTGATATTTCTCAGGGAAGAGCATTCCCAGTCTCTGCATATAGAACCTGTTGTAGCGGGAATCCTCAAGGTTCCATCCTGCTACGACATTAAGTTTGTGGTTCTCAGTAAGTTTCGGTGTCCAGGTAAGGACAGCATTTGAAGAGATGTAGTCTGTATCGTATGTCCAGCGGCTCTTGTATGAACCTGCCTGAGCCACATACTCGGTAGGTACGCCAGGCTTGGTATAGAATGAAAGCGGCGCTCTATAACGCTCTCTCCATCTGCGGGTTGCCTTGTAAGAGAAGTCTCCGCGAATCTTGAGGACTTCAGGAATGATATCTATAGTAACACCAAAAGTAGTTCCGACTATGAGGTTTGAATCATCCTGACCTGTATTTCCTTCAAAGAATGACGCATAACCGGTCTTCACACCTGACAATGTCCAGGTACCGTCCTCATTGTAAGGAACGAATACAGGCTGGCCATGCTGGTCGATCTGGTGACCGATAAGCGAGCCTGTCGAGAACATAGGCTGGTTTGACTTGCTGCGGAACACGGAAGTATTGTTGTCCACAGACAGCCATTTGTTTACCTGCACCTTGGCTTTTGCTCTGATATTGAAGGTGTTGTATTTCTCTTCACCGATCTTGTAGATACCTCCCTGTGAGAAGTAACGGCCGGTAAGGTTGTAAGTAAGCTTCTTGCTTGCACCTCTAAGGCTGATATCGTGGGTGGTAGAAGTAGTGTAGTCCTTATAGATGTGGTCGAGCCAGTTGTAGCTGCCATAATAGAGGTACTGTCCCTTGCTGCCGACACCTCCATATACAGAATCATAGCCGGATTCACGGATAGCCCGGAAAGACTCAAGATAACTAATGTCCTTCATTGAGATGTCGTTCGTATTCATTGTAGTAGGAATCTTTCCTGAAGACCCCGGGACACGAGCGTCATTCTGATAGAACTCATAGAATGCTTCTGTCCACTCAAGACCGTCGGTAACGATGTTGTCCTCCCATTTCACGATACGTGAGTTCAATGAGAAAGAGCCGTTGTATGTAACCGTAACCTTGTCAGTCTCAGCATTTTTGGTAGTAACGAGAATCACACCGTAGGCAGCGCGCGCTCCGTAGATGGCTGCTGAAGAAGCATCCTTGAGGACAGCGATTGTCTCGATGTCTGCAGGGTTCACCTGCGAAAGGCTGCCTTCCACGCCGTCGATGAGAACAAGAGCAGATCCCTGGCTTCCGATACTGTGTGTCTTACCGGCAGCACTGCTGCTGAAGTTCTTACGGGTATTGTATGAAGTACCGTTACCTCTGATATATAGAGAACCTGAGTGTGTTGCCTTACCGTCAGTCTGCACGATGTTGAGACCGGCAACCTGTCCCTGAAGGGATCTGGTCACATTGGCATTAGGCCTGTTCTCTATGACGCCGCCGTCGAGGTTCTCAACAGAACCCACGAGCTGAGTCTTTTTCAATGTACCGTAACCGACGACTACAGTGGCGTCAAGCAGCTGGTTGTCAGGCTGAAGAGCATAGTCCACAACAGCCTTGGATCCGACCTTGGATTCCACGCTCTTGTAACCGATAATGGAGCAAACCAGAACATCTTCTGCCTTTGCTTTGATGGAGTAATGTCCGTTGATGTCCGTAGATACTCCGTTGGTCGTTCCCTTGACCATGACGGTAGCACCCACGAGGAGTTCATTTGTTGCAGCGTCCTTCACTGTACCTGTGACAGTCACATTCTGGGCAAAAAGCTCGAATGAAGCGACCATGGCCATCTGGACCGAGATCACTGCAAACAGTATTCTTTTCAAATAGAGTTTCATATATTCCCAAAAAGTTTAGCTTCGCTCAAATTGATTGATTGAATGTTACTTATTGTCGGATTCGTATTGGTAACCTTATTTCAAGCTGGTCTTTCAGGAATATCCGATGCTGGAGGTTGGTTATTAACTCACTATCTCATCGGTTTCAAAGTTTAATTTTATTCATTATATATTATTAGTGTATTATCGGTTTGCTGATGATTTAACGCCAATGAATTGAATCGGTTCACAACGCACGGAGCGCAAATCATCCTTTTATTGTGCAAATATATAGATTTTTTTCAGATTGTTTCACATTTTATTTCATTTCTTGCAAAAATACCAATAAAGTAAGTTCGCTTTCAACAAATTTGAAACACCAAAAGCAACATAATGAAAAAAAACGATGCATATTTTTCACTAAAAACGTTGCAATTCCTAAAAACTTTATTATCTTTGCCCTTGGATTTGTATTGCCTGATTTCACAGGTCATTTTCTGATGCAAGATGGAGATGTTCCAGGAACAGTCTCTGTCGAATTCTTATATCTGTATATATCACCACTTAATAACCGACTTGGAGAGATATAAAACCAGATTTGAGTTAATCTTTTTAACAAATCAGATTGAGATTCAATATGAAATCATTAAAATCAATAGCCGGCATTTTTGCGTGCGCTTCCATTCTTCTCACCGGTTGCGAGAAGGAGTTCAAGGCAGGCGAAGATACGACAAAGCCAGTACCTACAGACCTGCAATATGATGTAGAGTACAGCAGACCAGACACGATGGCAGTGTGCTGGAACGCAGCAGAAGCGATTGCGGCAGGCGCCACATCGTTCAATGTAGAATTATGCGACAGTCCTGACGATGCTGTAAACACCTATGATGACAACATCCAGACCGTCAAAGTATCCTCTATCGGCGCGGACGGTATCGCCCACGCAGTTTTCACAAAAGGAACCAAAGAGCACTCAGAGAAATATGCACGCATCCGTGCAAACTATGGTGCTGTCTTCTCAAAATGGGCATTTGCCACTGACAAGAACGGCGACCCTGCAGTCCTTATTTCCGGACACGGTATGCTCGACAAGAGCAAGGCCTGCTTTGAGAACATCAGGTTCAAAGACAACGGTGACGGCACATTCGATGTAAATGCTGATGCATCAGCGGCTTCCGGAGCTGACAGTCTCATCGTTTACCTTATGGACTATGCAAGCAAGAAAGCACTGGACAAGCAGGTAGTTCCTGCAGGAAGCACTTCTTTCAGCCACAAGTTCGAAGGCCTTACAGATGGAAAGCTCTATCAGCTCAAATTCCTCGCAGAATACAAGGTATCAGGTGCTGCACCTCACACAAATTACATTTATGCAGAAGGCGAAGCGATCAATGAGGAGGGCGAGACCGTAACATCCAATGTCATCCAGTGCGGAAAAGGATTTGCCGTAGTGAATGGTGTACCGCCATCAGTACGTCTCAAATCCAAATATTCCGGTATGCTTGTTTTCGAATGGTCTGTCACGACATTCGGTGACAACACCAAAGACGCAGCTACTCCTGTAAAGGTTGCTCTCTACGATGATGCATCATGCAAAGAGGAGCATCTTGTATATGGTTGGACTATCAGCAAATACGAGCTTCCTACGAACATTGCAGACAAGCAGCCTGCCATCTCGTTCGCAAACCTCAAACCTGGAACCAAATATTGGTTTACCTGCCAGGACCAGACCACAGGCCTCCTTTCAGATGCGCTTGAGGCTGAAACTTCAGGATTCAATATCGTTCAGGTAGGAACAACGCCTGCCGCTGCAGGTGCGACCGTTCTCGCAGAAAACTTCAGTGAGCTTTATTTCGGTGGAAACTCTATTGACTTTACAGCTACCCCTGAAAACAACAACAACGCATTAACTCATCCTGAAGAAGGGAAATGGGACTCAACCAATCTCAAATTCAATGACCCGAACCATGGCTTCTTCAACACCATCGGCAAGAGTGGCGGCGTGAAGAATTCCAGATTCAAAGATTGGGCTGTCATTCACGGTGCCAAGGATGGTACAGGTTCTGTTGGTGAAGGTGACTGCTGCATACGCACAGGTATGCTCCAGATGGGTGCAGCGAGCGGTATTCCTATCGTATTCACCCCGAAACTCACTAACCTTGAAGGACTCGCAACAGTCAAAGTAACTTACACCATTTCCTCAATGTGGGAGAAGGGTGGACTTAAAGAAGCCGGAGATGCTGACTTCAAGAGCATCGGAATCTACGTGGCAGAAGGAGGCAAGACATCCACAAGCGGTTCAAGTTATGGAACACTCACAGGCGCTTCTGTAAAACAGGTGGCTGCTATCGACCGTCCTGCAACCAAAGAAGCTGACGGAGATAAGGCTCTGAAAGCACCAGCATGGGAGAAGAGGACAGTCACTATCAAGAATGTGGCTCAGGGCGCACGAATCGGTATCGGAGCTATCCGTCCAGAAGGCAAGACCGGAAACCAGCGTTTCCTCCTCAGCGGTGTTACAGTATCAGTTGTATCTTACGGTGAACCTGAACTGTTTACTCCTGTGCTTAAGGAAACCAACATCGGCAAGACCAAGGCTACTCTCACATTCGAGGCTCAGGATTTTGCCAAGGAATATATTCTCGGCTACAAGAAGAGCGGAGATGCTGAATACAAATTCATCGACTCTCCTACTCCTGAAATCACTATAAAACCTCTGGAAGTAAACACAACTTACTTCATCAAGGCATACTGCAAATCCGGTGAATACGAGTCACCTGCATTCTACTATGAATTCAAGACAGGCTCCGTGGACTACACCTACCCACTCGACATCAACAATCTCGAAGAATTCCTCGAGTGGATGTCAGCAGGTGCAGAATACACCACTGCTGGACAGGAAATCAATCTCAAGACTGACATTGACCTTGCCGGCGTTACTGCTGAGCAGCTCCTGATTGTCCCTGAATTCGAAGGAACATTGAACGGCAACAATCACGTCATCAAGAACTGGACGTCCACACACGGTCTCTTCAGAAAGATGAATGGTTCCGTCAAGGATCTCACCATCGACGCCAGCTGTTCATTCAGCGGTTCCGAGTATCTTGCTCCTATCGCTCTCTCAGGAAGCGGCAGCATCAGCAATGTCCACAACAAGGCGAAGGTTTCATATTCAGCTGACAACTTCACTGAAACTGTGGCTATTGCAGGTATCGCCGTCGAATTATACGGCAAGATTGAGAATTGCTCCAACACGGCAGAAATCACCGCTAAAAGTAATGGATCAATGATGGGTGTAGCCGCTGCAGGTCTTGTGGACTATCTCTGCTCTGAAATGAGCAATTGCACCAACGAAGGAAACATTTCCATTTCTGGCGTCTTTGTAAATGGCAACACGACACTTGGAGCTAATGTCAATGTTGTTCCTAACGCTGGAGGTCTTGTTGCTCTTGGAGGAACTGGCTTCGAAATGAAGTCGTGTGATAACAGAGGTAAGGTTTCATTGACGTTGACTGCTATCGAGAAGACTCACGAAGCAAAGAAATCTCTAAAACGTCAGTCCGTAGGTGGAGTCGTGGCTTCTCCGAATGGTAACATCAGTAAATGCAATAACTATGGTACTATTGAAGTTAATGCTTCTACGACTAACCACGAGAAGTATCCTTCTTATGTGGACAGCAAGAAGAAAACAAAATATTATGAGCATATTATCCTCGCAGGTGGTATTTCTTCAGGAGATTATCAGGCCAAGGGACAAGATGCTTCTAATATCATAGATTGCAGAAACGAAGGAAATATTATTTTCTACACCGATTATGATGGTTCTAATAATGCAGTAGGAGGAATTGTTGGTTGGCCAGGCCTTGAAGATAAAACAGTTAAACAAACAATTGTCACTGAGAATTGTAAGAATATCGGCTCTGTTACGGTAAAAGGTAATGGTAAAGTGAGAGTTGGTGGAATACAAGGAGGCTCAGGTAATATCGTCAACTGCGAAAATACAGGTAACATCACAGTCGAGTCAGGTACAGCAAATGCATGCGCTGTCGGCAGTATCGCTGGTTTCCACTCAAATGGTCACAAGATTGAAAATTCCAAAGCATATGGAACGGTTACAGCAAAAGTAGAAGTTGTTGGTATAGGTGGCCTTGTCGGAAACAACGGAAACATAGCTCAAACCACAGGTGATGGCTGCGTAGTAGATTGCACCATAATTGGCGGCACAACTGAAAATGCAGGTATGATTATCGGAGCTCTCAATGGTAATACCACGAAGATTGAGATGGGTACGAAAACAGCCATCAAGGTGGCTGGCACCCTGAATGGTGTCGCTATTACTTCTGAGAACTTGAAGGATTGCCTCCACGGAACCAAGAACTACTTGGCAGAGAATCACATTTTCAACGCCGTATTCGGCAAATAATCTGCATTGAAATATAACTCTCGAAAGAGTCCGGCCGGAAGGTCGGACTCTTTTTTATCGATACGGTCAATACGTAACCGAGGAGACGCTTACCAGACCACCGAACAACCTGAAATCGGCACAACAGACGAAAGTACTGATTCACAACCAGTTAGCAGATAAAGCAAAAGTCAGGTTACCCACTTTTTCACATAACCTGCATTTGGCCGCTCATCATATCTTCTTGATATTCAATAATATATACCAAATCACGACACGCAGGTTGTTCGACATTTCCATGGGCAAAAGTACGTAACCACTGAAACGCGTCAATACGTAACCGCGGAGACGCATACGACTCAATCCAATTCTGTGTTTGCCTCATTCCTCGTAACGCACCGCATTTTTTTGTGAGCCCCACTGCTATTCCTGTTAATCGTTGCCTCACGGAATGGATTTCGTCCGTAAAACCCCGCCTTCTTCCGGACAAGTTGTTGATTTTAAACAACTTATCCGTGAAATCCTGCCTTTTTACGGACATACTGAGCATTTAGAGTCAACTTTTTACAGTAATAAGGTTCATGGTGGCGAGCAGGACAGCCTCACACCGCAAATAGCTAAACATCCATGCAGACTCACCGAAGTTAGTGAAGCCGAGCAGCCACATAGACCGCTGCGAATTGCGAGGCTCCCACGGATAATCAAAATTACGCAGAATTCAAGTACATCACATGTATCTAATGGCTGCACTCAGATGTCATTGACAGCAGCAACAAGGTTGCCTCCGTGAGGACTTGCCGCCCTCGGCACTAGAGGGAGGCGCCTGCAAAGCAGGAGGGCCTGGTCCTCACGGGGGCTTCTTGTTGCTGGGCATGACCACTTCAGTCAGACATAACTGGAGATTGTAACCGGAGATGATTGTTTCCGTAAGGCATGATCAGAGAGAAAAACCGAACAACCTGAAATTGGTGCAACGGACGAAAGTGTTGATTCATAACCAGTTAGCAGATAAAGCGAAAGCCAGGTTACCCACTTTTTTACATAACCTGCATTTGGTTGTTTGCTATATCTTCTTGATACTCAATAATATATGCCAAATCACGACATGCAGGTTGTTCGATTCAATCCAATTCTGTGTTTGCCTCATTCCTCGTAACACACCGCTTTTTTGTAGGCCCAACTGCTATTCCTGATAATCGTTGTCTCAAAATGCACGTGGTGTCCGAAATGTTTCCTTCTGAAACAGAATATGACGTTGCCCTTTCCCTGTGTTTTCCTGAAGGTCTGACTAAGTCATTCTGGAGTGAAATCCATAAATTGGCTTCAGAAAAAGCACCGAATCCAAAATATGAAGGTGATGTCATCAATAAATGGGACTTTGGTGAAAACAATCCGAACCTGATCGTATATCAATGTGAGGATTAATCAAATGTCGGCTGTGTTGTTACGTTCAAACCTATATGTGATACGGTCCTCGTAAGAAGTTATAAAGGGTAACCGAATGAACAGAACTTTGAAAAATGAGAAATTTTTCTGAAATAGCAATATAATTAATAATATATCCAATATGAAGGGGATAATAATATTTGTAGCATTATTTATTTCTGTGTGTACTTCGTGTACTTCATCTTGTCAATGTATTAACGGAATAGATGTGTCTCGACATCAGGGTGTAATTGACTGGAAAGAAACATCCCGAAGTCTGCCCAAAAAAGCATTTGTATACATAAAATGCACGGAAGGCGCAACTTTGACTGATCGTAATTACAGGATAAATGCGACTCAGGCAAAAAGTAATAAACTGCACGTAGGAGGGTATCATTATTTTCGCATGACAAGTTCTGCACATGATCAGTTTAAAAACTTTAAAATAGCATTAGACAGCATTGATTTTGATTTGATTCCGATGGTTGATGTAGAGACCAACGATGGGTATTCAAAAAAAGAAATGCAGGACAGCCTTCAAGTACTATTAAACTTATTGGAAAAAGAATATAAAGTTCGTCCTATGATATACGGTACGCAAAGATCATATAATACTTTTTGTGCGCCAAGATTTAATCATTATCCACTATATATCGGGCGTTATGGAGAGAATGCCCCTATAGTTAAAGGACCTTTCCATTACACAGTGTGGCAATACACGGATAAGGGCGAACTTCCAGGAATAAACAAAAAAGTAGACCTTTGCCGCTTTCATAAAGACAAAGGTCTTAAAGATATTCTCATGAAATAAGTACTGTTTGTGTGTGATGCATTAAATGACGTTTCTAACCACGCTATGTGATATTTCTGATTCTGCCGGTGAAAAAAGGCTTCCTTTCCCTTAGTCTCGGCTTTTTGCTTAACATCTTTGTATGAGTACGCCTGCTCTTCCAATGGTCGGACAATGCCATCCCAGCCCTCTTCCGCGATGTCGCTTTTCCCTCTCTCATACTCCTCCCAAATGAAATTGTACATCTGTTTATACAATGCATCCGCCTTCTCCGCACAGCCCTCCGCCCTGACCAGAATCGGAAGCATCTCTGTCTTCTCAATCTTGCACGGCATCATCAACAAGGAAATCAATATCGCAAGTAGTTTCATACCATTATCGCCCGGCCATGATTAGTCTTGACTGGGTGGGACAAAGATAAGAGATGATCTCGTAGATAAGGGCGGTGCATTCGTGCGTGCCGCAGTTACGGGATGACTATTTGTGCTCGGATCTTTGAATGTCTGTCCACTGCGGTTAAAAATGTTGAGAATGGAGAGAAACTCCCCGAAAGTGTTGATGCTGTCAGATTTAAGTTGTATATTCGCAATGTTAGAACTCGCTTATATAGTTGTTTTAGTAAGTACTAATTTAGGCGAAATTTCTGGCATCACCAAGCCTTGGTAAGTGCTTCTCTGTCAAGGCTTTTTGTTTTTCTTTGTGGACTGTAGGCCTACGGAATTTGTGGTGTGGAGTACAAGCAGATGATTAAATAATGAACATGTGGATATATAGCAATGGAGCGGAATGATTTGACAAACATAAGTGAGGCTGCCTATCAAAAGTTGATAGACAACATAACTACGCTATGGGGCGAGGCGAAGTCAAAAGCCATTACTGCTGTCAATACTGAATTGCTTGATGCCAACTGGCAGACTGGCAAATATATAGTAGAATATGAGCTTAAAGGCAAAGATAGAGCGGAGTATGGCAGACAATTACTCGTGAACCTTGCCAAAGACCTGACTGCAAGAAATGGCAAGGGCTTTAGCCGTTCTAATCTTGTCTATATGCGTAAGTTTTATCTTGCTTTTCCAATTTGTGAGACGGTGTCTCACAAATTGACATGGAGTCACTATTTTGAACTGTTGAAGTGCGATAATGCGCTTGAAATGCAGTTCTATTACAAAGAGTCCATCAAGGAGTGTTGGAAAGTAAGGGAACTGAAAAGACAGATGAAAAGTTGTCTGTTTCAGCGATTTGCGCTAAGTACAGATAAGGCAGGAGTTCTTGTGTTAGCTAACGAGGGGCACCAAGTACAAACTCCGCAAGATATTATTCGCGACCCATTCGTGCTTGAATTCGCGGGGCTTCCCAAGCAGAAACGCTATAAGGAGAGTGACTTGGAAAAGGCTCTCAAAGACCACATGGAGCAGTTACTTTTGGAAATGGGGCGTGGCTTTGCTTTTGTCGGCAGGCAATTTCCCATGCAGATTGGTAGCCGACAATTCAAGGTGGATTTGGTGTTCTACCATTGTATTTTGAAATATTGCTGTCCGCTAAAAGTTAGCGAGCAACGAGATATCCATCCGCAGTGCTGTT
>OHTV01000364.1_pt1 | contig 23862 bp, 10 predicted proteins | sample 1579041 | NCBI WGS metagenome assembly OHTV01 (sample SAMEA3879583, study PRJEB24766) | human gut metagenome | biome: human-associated habitat; feature: feces | place: USA | collected 1985/1987
GGCAAGTTTCGTTTACGTTCCGATATAATATCTATAACATATTAAATCCCGTAATCATAAATTATGAACTGCGATCTCAAGACATTTCATGTGCCGATTGCGTTCTTTGATTACACAATAAAAAAATATTTTACTAATAACATATACTATATGTATAACATCATTCAATTAAACGACAAAGACTTGTCGGAATTACAATCGATTGCCAAAGAGTTGGGTATCAAGAAAACAGACTCTCTAAAAAAAGAAGATCTGGTTTATAAAATTCTGGACGAGCAAGCCATAGTCGGAGCAACCCAAAAAGTAGCGGCAGAAAAAGCCAATGAAAGTCAACCCCGTAAAAGATCACGTATCAACGTTAAAAAAGACGGTGACAAGGTCTATACTGCAACCAAGGACAAGGCACAGAAACTGGAAGCCAATACCCCGCAGCCTGCCGCCGCAGCTGCCGAAACAGTAAAAGAGACTGCTCCTGTAGCGGTAACACCACAAACAGAAGCCGTGGCCGAAACAAGCGCGGAAGAAAAAACACCTAAAAAAAGAGGACGCAAACCGGGTAGTAAGAAAGTAACAGCCAAGACAGAAGAACAACCTGCAACGAAAACGAAAGAAACTGCAAAAGAGGAAGTGAAAGCTGAAGCACCGGCGAAACCGACACCCAAAAAAGCAAAAAAAGAAGAAACACCGGCTATTCCCGAAGAAAAAGAAGTGATTCTTCCCGAACTGGAATTCGGCAGTGAAACCGATGATTTTATTCCTATCGAGGATCTTCCTTCAGAAAAAATAGAACTTCCTACTGAGTTGTTCGGCAAATTTGAGGCTACCAAAGTAGAAACACCGGCTCCGGTACAGACACCTGCCCCCAAATTCCAACCACGCCAGCAGCGCGATCAAAATCAGAAGTACAACAATCCGCGCAACAATAATTACAACAATCCTCGTCAGGCAAACAATAATAACAATACGACGGCTGAGGGAGAAGCGTCTGCCAGCATTCCTCAACAACCGGAACGCAAACAGGTGGAAAAGCCTTACGAATTTGAAGGTATCCTGACCGGTACCGGGGTATTGGAAATCATGCCCGACGGATACGGTTTCCTCCGTTCATCCGATTACAACTATCTTTCCTCACCCGATGATATTTACGTTTCACAATCGCAAATAAAACTGTTCGGTTTGAAGACCGGTGATGTAGTGGAAGGCTCTATCCGTCCGCCCAAAGAAGGAGAAAAATATTTCCCGTTGGTAAAGGTGGAAAAGATAAACGGTCTGGATCCCGGATTGGTACGTGACCGCGTTCCGTTTGATCACCTGACCCCGCTGTTCCCCGATGAAAAGTTCAAACTTTGCAAAGGGGGATATAGTGATAACCTTTCAGCCCGTGTGGTAGATATGTTCTCACCTATCGGTAAAGGACAGCGTGCTTTGATTGTGGCGCAGCCCAAAACCGGTAAGACGATCCTGATGAAAGACATCGCTAACGCAATCGCAGCCAACCATCCGGAAACGTACATGATCATGCTGCTTATTGACGAACGTCCCGAAGAAGTGACAGATATGGCGCGCAGCGTAAATGCCGAAGTGATCGCTTCTACATTTGACGAACCGGCAGAACGTCACGTAAAGATTGCAGGTATCGTACTGGAAAAAGCAAAACGCATGGTAGAATGCGGTCACGATGTGGTAATCTTCCTCGACTCTATCACCCGACTGGCACGTGCATACAATACGGTTTCTCCTGCTTCCGGCAAGGTATTATCCGGTGGTGTGGATGCAAATGCCCTGCATAAGCCCAAACGTTTCTTCGGTGCTGCCCGTAACATTGAAAACGGTGGCTCGCTGACCATTATCGCAACCGCACTGATTGACACCGGTTCCAAGATGGATGAAGTAATCTTCGAAGAATTCAAGGGTACAGGTAACATGGAACTCCAGCTGGACCGCAACTTGAGCAACAAACGTATCTTCCCGGCAGTAAACATCGTGGCATCAAGCACCCGCCGCGACGACTTGCTGCTCGACAAGACTACTTTGGACCGTATGTGGATTCTTCGCAAGTATCTGGCAGATATGAATCCTATCGAAGCCATGGATTTCGTAAAGAGTCGTTTGGAAAATACCAAAGACAACGAAGAATTCCTGATGAGCATGAACTCATAAAAAATAAATCTCTTTTATTAAATGACGCAGGCTGTACCTTTTCATTAAGGTATGGCCTGTTTTTTATTATACTTCAATCAATATATCAATGCATCAATTTGCTAATATGCCCATGACCACGCAGAGTAGAATGCAGCAAATTGACACATTGGCAAATTATCCAATGGGTACAAAACCTGATTCCTTCCGTCTGATTAAAAAGACCTTTAAATCCGGAGAACCCATGAAAACAAAAATAATCTGCTTTATCGCATTTGTCAGTTATACCTTTTATTTAACCGCAGGAGATATTTATGTTTCTCCCTACGGTAACGACAATGCTGCCGGTACACGCCAATCTCCCCTCCAGACTCTGGAACAAGCCATCAAGCAAGCGCGCGAATGGAGAAGATTGCAATCACCCGAAACAACCGGAGGCATAAATATCCTATTGGAGGAAGGAATATACCCACAATATAAAAGCCTGTTCATCCGCCCCGAAGATAGCGGGACAACAGACTCTCCCACCCGTATCACCGCTGTTCCCAATGCCCGTGTAGTCTTAAGTGGCAGAGTTCCTGTGACAGATTGGGAACAAGGATGCAAAGATACCAGAATACCAGAAACACTTAGAAATAAAATATGGGTAGCGGAAGCGCCCCGTATGGGAAACAGGATATTGGAAACCCGGCAAATGTGGGTCAACGGAACAAAAGCACAGCGGGCCGCACAGTTTCCCGACGGAGTAATGGAACGCATGATTGATTTTAACCCTGAGGAGGAGACGATCACCATTCCCACTCCACAAACAGCAGGGTTGAATGCCGCTTCACAAGTAGAGATGATCGTTCACCAACGTTGGGCCATCGCCATACTGAGAGTGAAGGAAATGATTACTGAAGGGGCAAATACAATCGTCCGTTTTCATGATCCCGAAAGCCGGTTGGAGTTTGCCCATCCCTGGCCTCAACCTGTCATTGACGGAGAAAAAGGAAACTCCTCCTTTTGTCTGGTCAATGCTCTGGAACTATTGGACCAGCCCGGAGAATGGTATCAGGATTACCCTTCCGGACGCATCTATTATTACCCGCGTCCTCACGAAGACATGACGAAGGCGCAAGTCATTATTCCGGTTTTAGAGACTTTACTGACTATAAGCGGAACATTAGAACGCCCGGTAAGGAATATATATTTTCAAAATATATCTTTCGAACATACTTCATGGATGCGCCCCTCTTATCAAGGACACGTTACATTGCAAGGAGGCTTCCATCTGCTGGATGCTTACAGACTACCCATACCGGGGCTGCCCGAAAAAGCGGAACTGGAAAACCAGGCATGGATAGGCAGACCCGAAGCTGCAATACAGATAAAATGCGGCAATAACATAAACTTCAACCACTGCACATTCCAGCATTTAGCAGCCACCGGAGTAGATTATGAACGCGCCGTATCGACTTCCATTGTCGAGAATTGCCATTTCACCGATATTGGTGGCACAGCCTTACTGGTGGGCACCTTTCCCGATGAAGGATTTGAAACCCATGTGCCTTATACACCTTTTCATGAACAGGAATTATGTACGGGAATCACCATACGGAACAACCTGATTGAGGAAGTGACCAATGAAGATTGGGGAGGTGTAGGCATCGGAGCCGGATATGTAAAGAATATCCATATCGTACATAATGAAGTCTGCCACGTCAATTATTCAGGTATCTGTGTGGGCTGGGGATGGACCCTGCTGGAAAGCGGAATGAGCGGCAACCGGATTGAAGCCAATTACGTCCACCACTTTGCCCGGAGGCTGTATGATGCAGGAGGACTTTATACCCTCTCCAACCAACCCGGCTCCGTGATGCGCAATAACCGGATTGAACATTTAATTGACGCGCCCTACGCTACCAACGACCGTGCGTTTTACATCTACTTTGATGAAGCGACGGATGGCTATACCGTAGAAAACAACTGGTGTCCGTCCGAACGTTTCGACTCCAACCGTCCGGGACCTCATAATGTGTGGAAGAAGAATGGTCCGCAAGTAGATGAAAGTATAAAGCAAAAGGCAGGCAGGGTCGCTGTAGATGGGGTATCACAACCAAGAATCATTATAAAAACAAAATAACAAAAAGAGAATGAAACCAACCAATTACCACTTATTCGATTTTCTGGACTTTGATCCCGATCTGTCAAGAGACGAATCATTATGGAAAGCATACAAGCCCACCTCTGTCTATGAAAAAGACGGGGATATCTGTATAAACGTCCCTTTTCAAAAGCAAGTGCTCTCTAACGATATGGCGCCCGATACGACATCGCCCCGTGAAGAGTATACGCTGGTCATCCGTCAGTACACCTCAGGTATCACCCGGCTCTTTATCGGATTCGGTGAAGAAAGCATGACGGATCAGTCGGAAATGCTCCAATTCAGTGACCGGGTAAAGAAACTCCCTTTGCAAGTGACACAAACAGAAGGGGAATGGTTGATCACGACCCAAGACGGAATCCAACGGGCACTTATCCATGTAAAGCCCCCGGTACTGGACCGTTGGAGCGAACTGCTGCCCGATCCTCAAGAGACCTTGGATCTTCGCCTTTACCCCGACGGCAAACGTGAAATCCGACTGGCTGCCTACGACCACTTCTCCCCTCCCCGTTACGATGCACTGCCACTGGCTTTCTGCAAACGAAACGGAGTGAAGGAACGTGCCACCCTTTCCTTTGAATCAAAACCCGATGAATGTTTTGCCGGAACAGGGGAACGCTTTGCCAAAATGGACTTAAGCGGACAAACGTTCTTCTTAAAGAACCAGGACGGACAAGGTGTGAACAACCGCCGTACCTATAAGAATATTCCTTTCTACCTCTCCAGCCGGATGTATGGAACATTCTATCACACCTGTGCCCACAGCAAACTGTCACTGGCCGGGCAGTCCACCCGCTCGGTACAGTTCCTGAGCGACCAGGCCATGCTGGATGTCTTCGTCATAGCAGGCGACACGATGGAAGAAATCCTCCGGGGTTATCGGGATCTGACCGGATATCCTTCCATGCCTCCCCTCTGGAGTTTCGGCATCTGGATGAGCCGCATGACCTACTTCAGCGCTGATGAAGTAAATGAGATATGCGACCGGATGCGTGCCGAACATTACCCCTGTGATGTCATCCATCTGGATACCGGCTGGTTCAAGACCGACTGGCTGTGCGAATGGAAATTCAACGAAGAACGCTTTCCCGATCCCAAAGGGTTCATCCAAGGACTGAAGAAAAAAGGATATCGCGTGTCCTTATGGCAACTCCCCTACGTGGCGGAGAACGCCGAACAGATAGACGAAGCACGCAAAAACGATTATATAGCTCCGCTGACAAAGAAACAAGATTCGGAAGGTTCCAATTTCTCCGCTTTGGACTATGCCGGAACCATTGACTTCACTTACCCCAAAGCAACCGAATGGTATAAAGGACTGCTGAAGAATCTGCTGGATATGGGCGTGACCTGCATCAAAACCGATTTTGGAGAAAACATCCACATGGATGCCCTCTATAAAGGCATGAAACCTGAATTGCTGAACAACCTGTATGCATTGCTTTATCAGAAAGCCGCTTATGAAATCACAAAAGACGTAACCGGTGACGGCATCGTATGGGCACGCTCGGCATGGGCGGGATGCCAACGCTATCCGCTGCATTGGGGAGGCGACTCATGCAGTTCATGGGATGGAATGGCAGGCTCGCTGAAAGGCGGTTTGCATTTCGGGCTTTCCGGTTTCGCCTTCTGGAGTCATGATGTCCCCGGATTCCACACATTGCCCAACTTCATGAACTCTATAGTGGACGATGATGTATATATGCGCTGGACACAATTCGGTGTATTCTCCTCCCACATCCGTTATCACGGAACAAACAAACGCGAGCCGTGGCATTATCCCGCTATCGCACCTATGATAAAAAAGTGGTGGAAGTTGCGCTATACGCTTATACCTTATATTGTAGAACAAAGCCGTAAGGCCATCGCAAGCGGAGCACCTCTCTTGCAAGCTCTGATTTTTCATCACCCCGAAGACAAATTGTGCTGGCACATCGACGATGAATACTATTTTGGTAACGACTTTCTGGTAGCCCCGGTCATGAACAGCGAGAACCGCCGGGATGTCTATCTGCCCGAAGGGAAATGGGTGAATTTCTTCACAGGCGAACGCTTGGAAGGGGGACGCTGGCTGAAGAATCTGGATATCCCCTTGGACGAAATGCCCGTATATGTACGTCAAGGAGCGACCATCCCCGTTTATCCGGATGAAGTGGAATGCACGGACGATATGGATTTAAGCAAAAGCATCGGTCTGCACATAGACCCTCATTTTAAAGGAATATTTAAGAACTGACGAATATGGAAACTTGGAAAACGAATTTAGACGAGACAAAGAAACGATATATAGATTGGTGGAACCATAAAGGAATCATACTGAACATGTGGGAGCACTTTCAGGAAGATGTGAAACCTCATGCGGATATCCCTGCACCCTCCCCGGCAAAAGACCTGAATCAGAAATGGTTCGATCCGCAATGGCGTGCAGAATACCTGGACTGGTACGTGGCACACAGCAGTCTGAAAGCAGATATCCTGCCGGTAGCCAATACCCAGTTAGGCCCCGGTTCATTGGCAGCCATCTTGGGCGGCGTGTTCGAAGGAGGGGAAGATACCATTTGGATTCATCCCGATCCCGATTTCAACGATGAGATTGTTTTCAATCCCGAGCATCCCAACTGGATATTGCATAAAGAATTGCTGAAGGCATGCAAGGCGAAAGCAAACGGTCACTATTACGTAGGAATGCCCGACTTGATGGAAGGTCTGGACGTACTGGCCGCCTTGAAAGGTACAGACAAAGTTTTGCTGGATACCGTGATGCAGCCCGAAGTGCTGGAACAGCAAATGCAACAAATCAATGATATCTATTTCAAAGTCTTTGATGAACTTTACGACATCATCCGTGAAGGAGACGAAATGGCCTTCTGCTATTTCTCTTCATGGGCGCCGGGAAAGATGAGCAAGTTGCAAAGCGATATCTCCACCATGATCAGTGAGGATGATTATCGTCGTTTTGTACAACCCTTTATCCGCGAACAATGCCAAAAGATAGACTATACCCTGTATCATCTGGACGGTGTGGGCGCCATGCATCACCTGCCCGCCCTTCTTGAAATTGAGGAACTGAATGCCATTCAATGGACTCCGGGCGTAGGTGAGCCACAAGGAGGATCACCCAAATGGTACGACCTTTACAAGAAGATCCTTGCCGGAGGCAAAAGTATCATGGCTTGTTGGGTAACCTTGGACGAACTGAAACCTTTGCTGGACAATATCGGTGCGGACGGTGTGCATCTGGAAATGGATTTCCATAACGAGAGAGAAGTGGAACAAGCGATGCGCATTGTCGAAGAATACTCCTCTTCTTCCTCTGACGTATCCAAAGAAGACCTTTCGAAAGAAGAAGCCGCTGCAACAAAACAAGAAACAATCGTCGTCAAAGACTCTGCGGCAGCCGGGAATGAAGCCTTGAAACCTTTGTTCAATGCCATTGTGGACGGAAAGCTGGAACCGGCCGTAGAAGTAACCAAGAAAGCCATCGCCGAAGGAGTACAGCCCCAGGAAATTATCAACAACTACATGATAAAGGCTATGGGCGAAGTGGGACAACGCTTCCAGGACGGAAAAGCGTTCGTTCCCCAACTGCTGATGGCAGGACGCGCCATGAAGGGAGCTTTGGAACTTCTGAAGCCTTTACTGCAAGGGAGTGCCTCGACCACCATAGGCAAGGTAGTCATCGGGACCGTGAAAGGCGACTTGCATGATATCGGCAAGAACCTGGTGGCTTCCATGCTGGAAGGTTGCGGCTTTGAAGTAATCAACATAGGCATAGATATATCTTGCGACAAATTTGTGGAAGAAGTCAAGAAAAACAAGGCAGACATCCTGTGCATGAGCGCCTTGCTGACAACAACCATGACTTATATGCAGGAGGTGATCAACGCTTTGGAAGCAGCCGGTATCCGTCATCAGGTAAAAGTGATGATAGGCGGCGCTCCGGTAAGCCAGGGATTTGCCGATGAAATAGGTGCGGACGGGTATAGCGACAATGCCAATACGGCCGTAGCGGTAGCCAAGGAACTGATGGGGCTTCATAAATAAACGGAATATTCATCTTAATCTGATACATGAATTATGCACGCTAATTATTTAGATACGTTAGATTGGGGCATTCTTATTGCCTACTTTCTGATTCTTATAGGCATCGGTATATGGGCCAGCCTGAAACGCAAAAAAGGCAGCAGCCTTTTTCTTGCCGAGCGTTCCCTGAAGTGGCATCACATCGGTTTCTCCATGTGGGGAACCAATGTGGGCCCTTCCATGCTGATAGCCTCTGCCAGTGCCGGGTTCACCACCGGCATCGTTTCGGGCAATTATGCCTGGTATGCGTTTGTTTTCATCTGCTTGCTGGCTTTTGTCTTTGCCCCTCGTTACTTAGGAGCACGTATCACCACCTTGCCGGAGTTCATGGGGCGGCGTTTCGGACAGTCCACCCGCAACATTCTTGCCTGGTACACCATTGTGACAATCCTTATCTCGTGGCTTGCCCTGACCTTATTCGCCGGAGGTATCCTTATCCGTCAGGTTTTCGATATTCCCATGTGGCAATCGGCATTGATCCTGCTCGTTATCTCCGCATTCTTCACCATGGCCGGAGGGCTGAAAGCGGTAGCCTATACCAATGTGTTCCAGATGCTTCTGCTTATTTTCGTATCGGCCACGCTTACTATAGCAGGGCTTTACAAGGTGGGTGGAGTCAGCGCATTGGCCGAAGCGGTTCCGGCCGATTACTGGAACCTGTTCCGCCCGAATGACGATCCCGCCTTCCCGTGGCTGCCCATTATTCTGGGGTATCCCATCATGGGAGTCTGGTTCTGGTGCACAGACCAATCCATGGTACAGCCTGTATTGGCTGCCAAGAATCTGAAAGAAGGCCAAATGGGTGCCAACTTCACCGGCTGGTTGAAGATACTGGATGTTCCTCTCTATATCCTTCCGGGTATCATCTGTCTGGCACTCTACCCGGGCTTGAAGAACCCCGATGAAGCCTACATGACTATGGTCACTAACTTATTTCCTGTAGGCATGGTGGGGTTGGTACTGGCCGTATTGACCGCCGCACTGATCAGCACTGTCGGCTCTGCCCTGAATGCGCTGAGTACCGTCTTCACGATGGATATTTATGTCAAGAAATTCAGGCCACTTGCCAGCCAGAAAGAGATCATCCGTACGGGGCACGTGGTTACAGTGGCGGGAGCACTGATTTCGGTGATCATCACCATTGCCATAGACAGTATCAAAGGATTGAATCTGTTTAATGTATTCCAATCGGTACTGGGATTTATCGCACCGCCTATGGCGGCTGTTTTCCTGTTCGGCATCTTCTGGAAACGAACTACCACGATGGCTGCCAACATGGCATTGACATTTGGTACGGCGTTCAGCATGGGAGTGGGCATTCTCTATTTATGGGTATTTCCTGCAGAAAAATATACAGCATGGCCTCACTTCATGATGCTGTCTTTCTACCTGTTCGTTGTCATCAGCGCAGGCATGATTTTGGTATCCTTATTGGATAAACGCCGGCAAGAATGTACATTAAACATGAAGAAAGTCATGGAGAAACCGGCCAAATCGGTTATCCTTACATGGACGCTACTGACTATTATCATGATCGGGCTTTATCTATTCTTCAATGGGCATTAAAAGAAGGTGCAGAAGGCTGAAAAGATTGTATTTTTATATGCCTACGTTTGGTATTCCACTCGGGTAGTGAGGCAGTCCCACCCCGGTGAAATTGCAGTTCCACCTCGGTGGGACTGGAGTTTCACCAGGGTGGAACATCAGATGAAAGTAGTTGTTACAGCAGATGGGGACAGCTGTTATAACCTGTCTTGATAGGACAGGAGATTCATTAAGGTTGCAACAAATTGCAAAATCAGTGAGGTTAATAACAACATCTAGCCATTTGGGACTCTGATTTTTGTAGCCATCCTATTATCCCCGCTGCTTCCGCCTGTAACATCTATCGTACGTACAGAGACCGCAAGTATATTCCAGCTTACGGACATCCTCCCCCAGCCCTATTACTCCACTGACCGATTTTATAGGAAGCATCAAACTGGAATCTGTCAACCGGATGCCGCAAGGTTCCGCCGAAGGGAATAAGGGAAATAATTTCTTTTGTTCCGACACATGCCAGCCGCAATATCCGGGACTGAAACGGTTGGTATGCTTCCACCCCCTGTTGCGGATGTATTCATCCAAAGCGATTTCCATACAATCCGCAGTCTTCTCGGCTATGACACTTCCTATGGCATCCGCTATATAAACCTTTACCATATCCCCCTCTTGTTGCAACGTATGCTGGAACTTTTCAAAGCCAGTTCCGGCAGTCGCGGCAAAGAAAGCGAAGGATTCTGAACCACGCAGCTGCCGGGTGATTATTTTACCTATACTGAAACACGTATCGCCGACAGAAAGCGAGTCTTTCGATTCATCCAACTCTCCACCGGATATGAAAAAACAAAAACGGGGAGAAGTTACTGCCTCAACCCGTCCAAGCACCCCACGGACTTCTTTTTCTACTGCTTCGTCGGGTACAGCATCTGCATATCCCATCGTCTCATAGATTTCGGACAATGAGATAGGCAGATCAGCAAAAGAAAGTTCTTTTTCAAGCATTATTGAATTCATTTAATGCGGCAAAGAATGCATCAATATTTTCAGATGGCGTATGAGGCGGTGTGTCACATCCGCTGGAGAGCACGAAGTTGGGATAGGACTGGGTAGCCTCCAACAGGTCGAGTGTGGCTTTCTTCATCACCTCCGGAGTAGCAGCCTTGAACAAGCTCACCGGATCAAGATTTCCCATTGCAAGGGCATCGGCAGGTACTTCTTTCAGAGCTTCGACCATATCTATTTTATTTCCAAAATGATAAGCGGCAGCTCCTGTAGCTACCATTGCCTTGGTACAATGACCGGTATTTCCACAATTATGCAGAATGACCGTGAAGTGATCGTCCTGCACTTTCTCTACGATCTCCTTAATGAAAACAGACGAGTATTGCGTGCAGTCCTCATCAGACAAGAGTCCGGCAGCCGGCTCGGCCATCACTACCCCATTCACTCCTGTGGCCTTCAATGCCATACAGTAACGAAGAATGAAATCCGAACATTTCTTCAACAGCGAATTGGCCGCTTCCGGATTGATATAAATAAGCATCATGATTTCAGACATGTCATACAAACGTCCTGCCAATGAGTAAGGGCCGATGCAACCGGCAAAGACGGGCCGGTCCGTAATGGTCTTGGCTGCCAGCATATTTGCTTTCAGATACTGGGGGATTCTTCCTTTATTCAAGGCAGGGATTTCCAGTTTGTCAATAGCTTCTTCATCATTGAGAAGACGCCCCACCACACTGGGAACCTCATTTTCGGGGAAGACAATCTCCGCTCCGAAAGCCTCGGCTTCTACCGTCAAATCCATAATCACGGTTGCGGCGGCTGTGGGATATTTCTCACTCAATGCCTTGATGGCGTTGTAATGCACTTGTCCGTCAGTGACGGCATCGCGTACCGTTTTCCCTATCATCTCTATGCCCGGATGGGTCATGATGGGCATAGCCACCACCTCTTTCTTTTGGATAATTTCGTTTATCCACTCTTTCATATTCAGTTTACTCATGGTCTTTTATTCTTTATTTATTCTGTTATTGCAAAAGTAAGTCTTTTCTTTGATAATCTGCTGTCCCCTTTGCTCTTTCTCATTCAAAAAAGCGGTATAAATCCCGTTACAATACTACAGGGATTTACACCGTTTTTCATCTTATAGACTTATGGCAATTTATGCAAAAGATGACGATAGTATGTTTCAACATCTTTCCAATGGTAGAAAGGAGCAATATCCGTTTCTACAGGGATGGTAACTTCTTTCTCGCAATGCATGAACTTCACCAGTATATCGTCAGAAGCTTTTTTTCTGAAGAAAACCAACTGGACGTTTGCCGCCATCGGAGTGACCTTGAAATTACACCATGCCTGATAGAATTTATCGGGATCCGTTTCGGCTTTCCACATATCGCCCAATTGAAGCAACGCTACCAAGGGAATGATATTTCCATCGTGCCCAAAACGTAATGTCGCCGCATGGGTCCCGGATCTGATCGCCTCATCGGCCGAATCCAATATATTTTCAAGCAATGACCGGGCACTGGCCGTCATTATTCCACCATTGGCAGGCGCAGGTCCGTCACATACATAATTATGATAATTGCAAACTTGCCAAAGATCAAATAATTCATCTTTCTGAAATACATCATAAAGACTCACCTCTATCTCTACATTCTGCAAATCTGAAGCAATCCAATAAAGTCCCCACATCAATTCATCAGGATTCACATTCTTACGGATATAGTCAGGACTATTAAATAAGGAAGTAACCAGACGATCGGGACGGGTATGACTTTCTTTGAACTTTCTATATTCCTCATACCAAGGTCCCTGATGAGAAACAAACTTCACGGCTTCCGGCGTATGATAATTCATATATTTCATATACCTAGCACAAGCTTCGCGCCGGATCTGCAATGCCGGATTGAGTTCTTTCAACCGTTCACAAAAGGCATCCATACTCAATACACATCGCAACACCACGGTAGAGCGTGCAGACAGAGCAGGAGATCCCTTGAATACCTCGGGATAGTTCTGAAACATTCTTTCGGCTATCCCCCGGTGTTGCCTCACACCCAAAGGAGTCAAATCTCCCCCATGTCCCTCGGCATCTTCCCACACCAACGCCATTCTTTTGCGGACATCTTCTCCCAAAGCGGTCAAAGCTCCGGCTTGATGCGCTTTCTCGAAAATATCAACCACTGTCTTATAATCCTGTTCCGATTGAATCCATCTGGAACCGTGTCGTGCATAATGACTGATATAGAACGGTTTATACCCTTTAGGCGGAGGAGTCGCGATAGCTTCCTTTACAGGATAAGCATAGTACACTCCTCCCGTCCGGGCTATATCTTCCAATATAGCCTCACGGGTGGACTGAGCAAAACCATTCAGATGAATTCCACACAAACAGACAGACAGGACAATATATTTAAAAAGCGCCATCGTTTTCATGCTTATTAATTATATCCCTCGTTCTGACCAAATTCATCCGGATTCAAGATAGAGTCCAGAAACATCTGAGGAATAGGACGCCATGCATGATGCGGTTGGATCAAAGGAATATCCGGATTATGAGCTTTCACATATTCTACCAATTTTCCGGTTCTCTTCAAATCAAACCAGCGCATAAATTCGCCGCAATACTCACGTGCTCTTTCTTCCAAAATAAAGTCGATCGTCATCTTGTCCACTCCTACCTCCATTTCAGCTTCCTTGCCCGGTACAGCCGCACGTCTGCGTATGTCATTGATACGTGCTTTAGCTATCTCCTTATTTCCTCCGGACTTCATGATCTCACATTCGGCAACAATGAAATACATTTCGGGCAAACGCATGGTAATCACATCATTTGCACCTACCTGCGAATTGGTAGGCAATCCTTTGTTTTCAAAATTCGCATCTTCGTACTTCAGCAAGGTCGGGAAGTGAATGTTAAAGTTGGCACTCTTGCTGACACTTCCATCGGCTGCATAGGTATCATCGATATCGACGACAGCGTATGGCAAGTTACGTTTGTCGGCAATCTTCTTCTTGGTGAAAAGCAGCGCTGTTTCTCCCGGCTGAATAACCTGACCAATCATAGATGACGGTTTTTCAAAATAGTCCAACTGATCCTTAGTCCAGGCATAAGCTTTGGGTGTATTCAGTTTATACTCTTCACGGAACCAGGCATTGTAACGGGCATCTATATTCTCATTATACAATTCCAACAAATAACGGGTAGGCATCATCGCCATACTGCCCGACTTGGCATTCTTATCATTTCCATATTCATAATCCTGCACCATACCTGCTCTTGCCGAATAACTGGCATGGAAATACATATGCATACGGTTCGGGTTTTTAGCCTGCATATTCAATGAGGACTCGGTAGAGTGGGTCACAACGAACATAGCCTCTTTATTCGTTTTATTATTATCCGGATCAAAGACTTCGTCAGGCGTATCATACAAAGATACTTTCAACGCATTCTGATTATCAATCACATATTGAGCCGCATCCTCAGCGATTTTATAATATTTGTCTTTGTCTGCCTGACTGTCACAATAGGAAACCCGTGTCAGTGCGATGCGCGCTAATAAACCATAAGCCGCTTTTGAGGTCGCACGACCTACATCTTTAACAGGATAAGGATCAACGGGCAGATTATCCACCGCATTCTGTGCATCGGCCAGCATTAAATCATACAAATCTTCATAGCTGCTGCGATAACAGTTCATTGAAAGACTTTCGGCAGAAGTTTCTTTGGTTCTAAGATCCACGTTACCGTAAATTTCAACCAAATGCCAATAAGCGTAAGCACGCATGAAACTTAATTCACCAAAACGGATATCTCTCAGTTTCTTGTCTTTGAATTCCACTTGGTCAATCCGTTCCAAACCGGCATTACAGTCGTTTATAATTTCATACAGACGATTCCACGTATTCTTAATCTGACCAACCGAAGCTGTCAATTCTTCATATTTGGACATCTGACGGCCATAACCGCAATTGGCAATATTGATCCAAAGGTCGCCACCACCGTTCAGTAATAACACAAAATCTTCACGTCCATAAAACTGACCGCCCCAAAAAGCATAAGCCGAATTGACAAGGGCCTCAAAACCGGCCTGTTCTTTGTACACATTATCCGGGGTACTTCCGGCAGGATTGTATTCCTCCAAATCACATGATTGCATGCCCAACAACAGGGCGGCACATGCTGCAAATAGATATTTCTTATTGTATTTCATGATAGTTATTTCTTTTTTATCTGTTAGAAATCAAGATTCAAACCAAATATAAACTGACGCTGCAACGGAGCTTTAGCCGATCCTCCGCGTTCTGCATCGTAATCCTGAATCAAATGATTCTTGGCAAAAGAGAAGAGGTTATTGGCAGTGACATATGCACGAAGTTTGGACACACCCAATTTGGAAGTCAACGATTTGGGGAATGTATAACCCAGTGATACAGTCTTGATCTTCCAATAAGAACCGTCAATGTAATTCAAAGACTCGTATCCCAGATAGTTATAGAAATTGGTCTGAGCCGGACGCGGAAAATCATTTGACGGGTTTTCCGGTGTCCAATAGTTCAAATATGCGGGGAAGTTTCCTTTTCCCTGAGGATCGTAAGCACCTGCCAGTTCATAGTCAATCATCTGTCCCCAACGAGCTATAATATATACATTCAGATCGAAATTCTTATAACTAAAGTTATTATTGAGTCCTCCCGTCCATTTTGGAGACTGGCTGCCGAGATAAGTCCTGTCATTATCATCAATAATAAAGTTGCCATCCAAATCCTGCAATTTTATATCACCCGGCTTAAAAGACTGTGTCTTCTTTGCATCTTTAAAATATTTGGCAGCTTCCTCTGCTTCATTTTCCTGCCATATTCCCTGATTGATAAAATAATGATAGGAACGCAAAGGACGGCCAATCAGCAAACTACTGGTAATGGATGATTCGGCGCCAATGATATCCTTACCATCAATCAAATCGGTAATTTCCTCATGATTGGCAGCAAAGGTAAGGGTGGAGTTCCACTTAAAGTTTTTGTTATCCACATTGACGGTATTTACCGATACTTCAATACCACGGTTCATGGTTGCACCGATATTTTGATACATCTTGAACGGAGTTGCGTTACTACCACCCATGGAAGTAGGCAAAGTACGGGGCAACAGGATATCAGTAGTCTTTGTCTGGTATAAATCGACAACAGCCGAAATACGGTTATTGAACAAACCGATATCAAAACCTAGATCCCAGGTATTGGACATCTCCCAGCCTACATTCTCATTACCCACATATTCATTGTATATATAATAGGTATAGCCATTATCCTGGAAAGCAGAGTTTGTTTTCGGAGTCAAGCCCGACTGAGTTCCGTAAGCCATGATACCCGAGTTACCTGTCTTACCCCAACTTAAGCGCAACTTCAAGTTGCTAAGGGCTTCCACATTCTTCAAGAATGCTTCATCACTAATGCGCCATGCAGCAGCTACTGAAGGGAAACTTGCCCATTTATTGCCTTTAGACAAACGTGAGTCACCATCCCAACGATTGGAAACCGTCAACATATAGCGGCCTTTATAACTATAGTTGAAGCGCAAAGCATACGAGAAAGTCTGATGCTGTATATAATCCGATCCGATTACATAAGAGCTTTTATCATTGGCTCCCAGATTATGCCATAAATAAGAATCAACCAACTGGCCTTCACCTTGTGCATTCACCGATGTATATTTGGATTGTGTCCACGAAGTCAATGCAGTGGCACCAAAAGTATGATCTTTGACGGTTTTGTTATAACTGATAATATTATCCCAATTCACAAAACTCTTTTCGGAAGATTTGATTTTGGACAGTGACGTTGAATTCTGTCCCAAACGGTCAATAGAACCGGCCCCTTCAAAATCCTGCTTACGATAAAAAGCATAATTGGTTCCTAAATTAGAACGGAAAGTCAATCCTTCAATAGGGGTAAAATCCAGATACCCATTGGCTATCAAATTGGTTTTCAGCACATGATGTCTTGCAGCCACTTCAGATGCCTCATCCACCAACGGACTCACCTGTCCATTCTTTCCTAATGGATATTCCACCACTTTACCGTCTTCATCGTATGCTTTACCAAGAGGTGCATTAGTAGCAGCACGCCATAACACATTCTCGGCACGCTCATCCTGTGCATAATGAGTGATCTGTGTGGTCGCTCCTACTTTCACGGTCTTGCCCAACTTGTGCTCAATGTTCATACGCAAGTTGTACTTATCCATTTTATCATTTTTGAAAGAACCCTTTTCCTGATAATATCCGGCAGACAACATCGCGGTTGTCTTTTCCGTACCGCCCGAAGCTGTAACCTGATGGCTTTGAACAAGCCCTGTATGAAGCACCTCATCTATCCAGTCAGTCCACTCACCGTTCTGAATGGCCTGCCATTCCTCCACAGTGAAAAGTTTCTGGTCATCGGCGGTAGAATTCCACTGACCGCCAGTACGAGCAGCTTCACGACGCACCTGCATATAGTCTTCCCCACTCAGCATATCAGGATATTGCGCCCACCCGTTTACACCAAAATAACCATTATAAGAAAACTTTGTTTTACCTTGCGCACCTTTCTTGGTGGTGATAATGATTACCCCATTAGCACCTTGCGAACCATAAATTGCCGTAGAAGAAGCATCTTTCAGCACTTCGATAGATTCAATATCAGCCGGAGCAATATCCGAGAAATCACCTCCCTGCATACCATCAATGATAAACAGCGGAGCATTGGCAACATTGTTACCAAACTCATCTTTCACATCGGACAGTGAACGCTGTCCACGGATATTAATGGTTACACCCGAAGTAGCCTTACCTGAATTACGTACAATATCCAAACCCGGAACCTGCCCCTGCAATGCTTCCATGGCATTAGATGCCGGTGATTTTACAATATCAGCCGCCTTCACTGAAGCAATAGAACCTGTAAGGTCACGTTTCTTCATCACGCCATAACCCACAACGACCACTTCATCCAAAGCCTGCGTATCGGCCTCCATTTTAATGTTCAGCTGATTGCTTTTTCCTACCGTTATATCCTGCGTTTTATATCCTATATAAGATATGACGAGAATATGCTTACCTGAAGGAACTTCCAAAGAATAATTACCGTCAAAGTCGGTAATCGTACCCACCGTTGTACCTTTCACCAGTACGGATACACCAATTAACGGCTCCCCTGTGTCATCTATGATTTTACCTGTAACAGTACGTCCTTGCTGGACAGACTGAACCAATTCACCGGCAACAGGGTCACTTGCATTTGCATAAGAAAATGCAGACGGCATACATAATGCTGCCGATAACCCTAAAATAATGGGAGTACGTCTGATATTACTTTCCCAATTTTGTTTCGGACTTTTTTTCATGCTTTTTATTTCTATTATAATAATCAACAAAAGTTTATTTTATTATATCTATTTAAATGACGCATGTAAAAAGCCCCTGTACCCAAACTCAATCATAAAAATACGTTAAAACAAAAGTATAATTTCTTTCATTTAGTATTTATTTTTAACTGAATCGCAAACTTAAATTTATAAATACCTGATTTTAGCCGATAAGATTCTAATACAGGTAGCCCCACGAATTATCTCCCTCCAACTCCCATTCGTGCACAATTTATATCTACCGTAGTGTTACTGTGAGGCTTCAATTCAAAGCCATGCTCCGATTATTTATAAGAACATAAAAGGATTACATAGAAACCACCTCCAATCTTTATATACGAAAAGACAGAACATCCCGATAATCAAAAGACCAAAGACCTCATCATATTAACAAATAAAAAAGGAGGATTTTCCGAAATGGAAATATCCCCCTTTTATGTCACTATCAAAAAATTATATTAATAACCATTAGTACCGTATTCAGCAGAGTTCTCTATCTGATTTAAGAATGTATATGAGATAGGACGTAAATAATTCTTTTGGCTAAAATTTACGGCAGCACGAGGATTATATTTAGGCAATCGAGTTTCAAAAGCTTTATGTCGTTTCAGTAAAGCCCAACGGGTAAACTCACCACACAATTCACGAGCATATTCATCCAACACATCATCCTCTGTAGCAGTAGTCAATTTCATATTAGCTTCGAAATCAGCTTCATTACGACAAGCACGCTTACGAAGAACATTCAAATACTCAGCTGCTTTTGCACCATTTCCCAAACGTTCTTCCGCTTCAGCCGCAATCAGATACACTTCAGCCATACGCATAATAAACATGTCACCAGTTTTGCATTGCAAATTACTTCCATAAAAACCTCCCTCGAAATTAAAATTAAACTTATTCAATGAAGGAAATAAAGTATAGGTATTTGTCTGCTGGGCATCAATAAATGTTTCCTTGTATTTACCATCTGCTGCAAACAAATCATCAATGTTCACACAAATATATCCTCGCTTTGCTTTTTCAGCATCACTCAAATACTCTTTTGATAAATAAACGATAAAACGATCTTCATCCTCTGCTAATGGATAAGGATTCACATAAGGATTCTTCACTTTAACCAATTTATTGACATCACCAGAATATTCTCCTTTAGGCCATACACTGGCAACATATTGATTACCACCATTAGAACCTAGATTAATAGCATTAACATCAACATATGGATATATCTTCTTTCCTACAAATTTAGAATCAATACCATACTTAGTGCACAAATCTTCAGTTAATGTAATTGTTGCATTCTTATCATCGTATGTGCGCCATCCAGCCTGTACCATGGAGAACAGAGAAAAAGCTGTTGTAAATGAGTTTTCCCAACGTTTATCATAACGTGCATCAAAACAGTCCACTAAATATTTAGAAGGCGCATAATAATTATTATTCACACGACCATAGAAGTAATTTTGCTTACTGCCCACAGGATAAATATCACTCAATTTATTAGGATCACAGAATGTGAAAGTAAATAATTTATTCGCTCCATACGAACCATATGTAAAAGCATCAGTTCCTGCCTGGGGTCCCGAAGCTATAAACAAAGCTTCTTTATTGTTACGATTATTACTTTGTGCCCATACATCTTCAACATCATCATACAAATATGCATTATAAGAAGCCATATTGGCAATCAAGTCTTCTGCAACTTCTTTCGCACGCTGCCAATAAGAAACACCATTTTCGCTTAAACCTTCACCTGCTCCCTGCGCATAAGCTCTAGCCAACAAACCTAAAGCAGCTTTCTTTGTTACCCGGGCATAATTACCATCCATAGGAGTTGTATTCAAGTCAGCAGCAGCTTCTTGCAAATCAGTTATAATAAGATTGTAAATTTCCTCCTGTGACGAGCGAGTGGGATTCATTATTTTGGTATCTGTTGACTCTGTAGTTACTAACGTCACATTGCCATAATTGGTCACAAGTACCAAATAATAATAAGCACGCAAACACTTTGCTTCAGCTACTACAACTTTCAGTACATTCTTATCTCCCTCAGTTACATCTGCTGCACGATTTATCACTGCATTACAAGTATTAATACAAGCATAAGCTTGAGAAAACAGTTTGTCTGTAGCATTAGTACTAGTAGTCAACCCTTCATAATAGAACAATTGCTGCAATGTTGTTTTATTATTTTGGGTAAGCCATAAATCTGTACCGGTTTCCGCTACAGCCAAATAATCGGAAGCAGAAAACATTTGGTCATAAAGTGGAGAATAGCAATAAGTACCCAAATTTTTCAAGCCTTCTACAGTTTTCAACTCTCCTTCTCCAGATGTATCGCTAGGATTATATTCATCCAAAGAACATGAGTACATAGCTGCTGCTGTGCAAATGGCTAAAGCCATGTTATATAATGATCTTTTCATTGTCTTTTGTCTTTAATGTTTTTGTTAGAATGAAACATTCACACCAAATACCAGTTGCTTGGATAATGGATACTTCAAAGCACCATTCATTTCAGGATCATAATCTTTCAACAAATGACTTTTAGCAACGGTCAATGGGTTAGTAATAGTAGCATATAAACGGCATTTGCTGATTCCGGGAAGGTATATCCTAAAGTAATATTCTTTATTTTAAAGAATGAACCATCTACATAATTCAAACTACCATATCCTATATAACTTTTCGTTTCACGATTAGCATTTAATGCCGGGAAATCATTTGAAGGATTAGATTCCGTCCAATAGTTAAAATAAGTAGGGAAATTACCCTTACCTGTTGAATCATACCAACCTAACATTTCATAATTAATCATCTGTCCCCAACGGAAATAGGCATAAATAGTCAAATCAAAATTCTTGTATGTGAATGAATTTTGGAAACCCATCGTCCATTTGGGAGCATTGTGACCTAATACTTGCGAATCAGCGTCACTATAAGTATATTTATTATCTTTAGTATAATAGATAATATCTCCATTCTTGTCAGTCAAAGGCTGACCATCATCCCCTACTTTATAGAACTTACCATCGGCTTCCTTAATCATTCCTGGCACATTGATTTTAATATCACCAGGAGCACAGCCAAATGCTGCTGCATCTGTTTCTTCACCCAACTGCCACATACCATCAATTTTTGGAGCATAGAATGAATTTACAGGATAACCTATAGACAAGTAATAGTCTTCATTCTTAACATGGTCTGCCGTACCGCCTATCAATGATTTTACTTTTTCATTATTCAAAGTGAAAGTCAAAGCAGAAGTCCATGTAAATTCTTTATTAACAATATTACGTGTATTCAATGTTAATTCCAAACCATGATTCTGTGTCTTTGCAATGTTCTTGCTCATATAATATAACTTAGAAGCATTGTACGCACCATTGACAACCGGCAAATTCTGCTTCCAAATTACACCATCCGTATTTGTTATATAATAATCGGCACTTAAATCAATACGGTTATTGAAGAAAGATGCATCCAAACCAATATTCCAGTTATGAGATCTTTCCCAAGTCAAATCAGCATTCGCTACATTCTCTGAAAATTTATAGCTGTTTGTTTTTTGACCGCCCAAACTATAATATCCATCCAATTCTACAGTCGCAACAGAAGAATAGGGATCAATAGATGCTGCACCAGTCACACCATAACCCAAACGCAGTTTCAAATTATTCATCCAGTTACTGGTCCCTTGCATAAATTTCTCGTCCGATATTCTCCATCCTAAAGACACGGCTGGGAAAGTACTCCATTTATTACCTTTTGCCAGTCTTGAAGATCCATCTTGACGAACCGATGCAGAGAATAAATACTTACCTAAATACGAATAATTGATACGTCCTACCAAACCTAGCCCTTTAGACATAGTATAATTGGAATAAACAATTCCCGTACCATCCATGTTATGCCATAAGTACGAATTATTCTTTATATTATCCTGCTTTTGCCAAGACTTATCCGTTTGATTATGATTCCATGAGGTAACTGCTGTTACAGTAAATTCATGGTCTTTCTTGATATTAAAATTATAAGTGAAAATGTTTTCCCATTTATAATTATAGCTTCTGTTCTGATCAATCTGGGCATAAACACTAGCAGAAGTACCAGAAGCATTAGGACCATCTGATGCATAATATTGATAGGAACCGATACCTTGGAAATAATTCTTTTTATCGTACCCTAAACTAGCGTTCAACCGTGACTGGATAGTCATTCCTTTAAAGGGACGAATCTCAATATAAGGATTTAAAAACAGCTTGAAATTTTGATTGTTATCACGGTATACACTTTTATCTTGATTCAATAATAAATTAATAGTATTTCCATCACCCGGAACCGGAGTTACATTGATACTTCCATCTTCATTGTAAACGGTTCCCAAAGGAACAGACACTAATGAATTAATAAATCTGGAATATGCTTTATTTCTATAGACATAAGATCCTTGCATATTCACACCAACACTTAACCATTTTTTTATTTCATGGTCAATACGCATATTGGTAGAATATACTTTATAATCATCACCTGTAAATTGTCCCTGCTCATCTGAGAAGTTTAAAGAGAAATATGCTTTTGTTTTTTCCGTACCTCCTGAAACCGACAAGCTATAATTTTGTGTAACGCCAGTCTGCAACAGTTCATCAGCCCAGTCTATATATTGTCCGTTCAAATGTGCCTTATAAGCTTCGGGGGAAGAAAATAATGCCTCATCCGTAGAATATGTTCCGGCAATTTGGTTTGCTTCACGAAGTACATTGATATAACTGTCACCACTACGCATCTCAGGAACCGTGGCCCATCCGTTGAAACCGACATAGGCATTCAAATTGATATTAATTTTTCCTGCTTTACCACTTTTAGTAGTAATTATAATAACACCATTGGCACCTGCCGCACCATAAACAGCTGTCGAAGAAGCATCTTTCAAAACTTCAATAGACTCAATATCATTAGGATTCAATGTAGAATAATCACCCGGCATACCATCAATAATAAACATAGGATCACCGCTAGCTGTAAATGAACGAGTTCCACGCAATTGCAATTTAGGCCCTTCACCCGGTTGCCCTGAGGCCTGAGTTATATCCAACCCTGCAACACGTCCTTGAAGTGCTTGCATAGGATTAGTAGCAGGTGTCAAAGTTATATCCTCATTTTTAACGGAAGAAACAGCGCCAGTCAAATCCCGTTTCTTAACAGCACCATAACCAATAACTACCACTTCTTCCAAAGCCTGAGTATCCGGTTCCATCTTAATAGTGATCTGGGTGTTCTTACCTATGGTCACAGTCTGAGTTTTATAACCGATATACGATACCTCAAGCATCCCCTTACCTGTAGGAATATCTAAAACGAAATTTCCATCGAAATCAGTAATCGTTCCAACAGTAGCTTGTCCTTTCACTATCACGGACACACCAATCAACGGTTCTCCTGTTTCATCCACTATTGTACCTTTAACTGTATGCGTTTGCAAAACAGACTGCACCGACTCACTATCCATTCTACCACCCACATTTGC
>OHTV01000371.1_pt1 | contig 23600 bp, 18 predicted proteins | sample 1579041 | NCBI WGS metagenome assembly OHTV01 (sample SAMEA3879583, study PRJEB24766) | human gut metagenome | biome: human-associated habitat; feature: feces | place: USA | collected 1985/1987
GTAAGACCACCATCGCCTGTAAGTTGGGAGAGGTCTTTAAAGCCATCGGTCTGCTGCCTACCGATAAAGTCGTGGAAAAGGACGGGAAGCGTTTCAAGATCGTCAAGAAGGATGTCGAAAAGAAGGCCACCCTGAAGAACTGCGTAAAGTACATTCCTGAGCTGAAGAATGAACTGGAGAACGGTTCCGAACTGGTAAGGGAGGTGCTCAAATACGCTTTGCAGCTCGAGGGATGCATCAGGCAGATCGGCATCCATGCCTGCGCGATGATTATCGGACGAGGCAATCTTACTGACTATATTCCGATTACGCTCGGTGAGGACAAGGCCACGGGACAGAAGGTGTGGGTATCCCAGTACGAGGGTTCGTTCATCGAGGACGTGGGTATGCTCAAGATGGACTTCCTGGGACTCAGGACATTGTCCATCATAAAAATCTGCCTGGCAGAGGTCAAGAAGCGGTTCGGAATCGACATTGACATAGAAAAGATTCCTATCGACGACCCGAAGGCTTACGAGATCTATTCGAACGGCGATACGAAGAGCGTGTTCCAGTTCGAGTCTCCTGGAATGATGGAGTGGCTTCAGAAGCTGCATCCTGAGCGTTTCGAGGACCTTATCGCGATGAATGCGCTGTACCGTCCGGGCCCGATGGACTATATTCCTTCATTCGTTGCCAGAAAGCGAGGAGAGGAGCCTATCACATACGACCTTCCTGCCATGGAGGAGTTTCTGAAGGAGACTTATGGTGTCACCGTCTATCAGGAGCAGGTGATGCTTATCTCCCAGAAGGTGGCTGGTTTCTCGAAAGGTAAGGCGGACAAACTCCGTAAAGCGATGGGCAAGAAGAAGATAGACATTCTCCAGTCGCTGTACGGAGAGTTCATCGAAGGCGGAAAGAAGAACGGACACCCTGAGGATGTGCTCAAGAAGATATGGAAGGACTGGGAGAAGTTCGCTTCTTATGCGTTCAACAAATCGCACGCTACCTGCTATGCCTGGGTAAGTTACCAGACGGGCTGGCTCAAGGCGCATTATCCTTCCGAGTTCCAGGCAGCCAACCTCAGCATGAACAAGAACAACATGACTGAGATCCAGGCCATTATGGCGGACTGCAAGAAGCACCATATCCGGGTTCTGAATCCGGACGTGAACGAGAGCGAGTCGAACTTCACCGTAAACAAGAACGGGGACATCCGTTTCGGAATGGGCGGAATGAAGGGGTTCGGAGCCAATATCGTGGACGCCATCGTGCAGGAGCGTACTGAACATGGCCTGTTTGAAGACATATATGACTTCTGTGTCAGGATGTCCGGCGTGGTAAACCGCAAATCGATGGAAGCGCTGGTGAATTCAGGTGCGTTCGACTCTTTCGGCATATCCAGGTCGCAGTATTTCCTCGCCGGAAAGAACGGCCTCCAGTATCTGGATGACCTTATGAGTTACGGACAGATTACCAGGCAGAATGCGGAAGACGATGCGGCATCTCTTTTCGGTGACGCTGAGGAACTGAAAATCGAGAAACCGGAGCCACCTGCATTGACCATAGAGCCTGACATTCTGGAAGTGCTTCAGAGAGAGAAGGATGTGGTGGGAATGTACCTTTCGGACCATCCTCTGAAGAAATATGAATTCGAGCTGGAGAATTTCACGAACTGCAAGATGGCCGAACTGGGTGACCTGATTGCCGACTGCGACAAAAACAGACAGACGGCGCAGGTAGCATTGGCCGGACTCGTCACATCCGTGGAAACCAAGATTTCAAGGAACGGAAAACCGTTTGCCAAGGTGAACGTGGAAGACTTTTCCGGCATATATGAATTCGCATTCTTCGGCAAGGATTATGAAAATTTCATGAACTACCTGCATGAGCACACGGCCATCTACATTGAAGGAGAGATCTGCGAGAAATATTTCCTCAAGCCGGAAGAAATCGCTGCCGGCAAAAAGGCGCCTTACACATTCAAGGCGAAGAAAATCAGCCTTTTGGGAAATGTGGCGGAAGACCGTCTGACAGGCTTTGCAATAGAGATGCTGGCAAACGACATCACCCCTGAACTGCGTCATAAGCTCGTGCATCTTGTCAAGGAATACTCGGGCAAAATCCCGCTTTCAATGATTGTCTTCGACCCGGTTACGAACTATATCGTGGAATTCATTTCCAGGAAGTATCACATCACGGTCAGCGCGGATTTCATACTGCAGCTCAATGAACTCGGACTCAAATACCGGGTTTCCCGCAAGAACTTGTCATCATAGACGAAGCTACAATATTCGCAATGACAGCCCTGAACCGCGCCAGAGAGCCTTTATCCTGAGGATGGACCCGATGAGCGAGGATTATCAGCGCTGTCCTGTTTTTCATGTCAATGACTATGGACGGGCCGGTGTACCCGGTGTGGCAGATCGTGCTCTCACGGTCGAACAAGTCGCCACGTGGACCGGAATGAGTGCTGTGATGGTCCCAGCCCAATGATCTGCCCACTCCGCCGTCAATATCTTCCGGAACACGGGCCATAAGGGCAATGGCAGAGGGCGAAAGGATACTGACGCCATTTGCAGTTCCTCCGTTCATTATTGCCGCACATATGACGCTCAGCCCCATCGCATCCGAAAAGACACCGGCATTGCCCGAATTCGCGCCGTTTATGCGCCTCGCAAGCGGATCGTGCACCTGACCGCAGAGAGGAGCGCCATCAGGCTGCAGTTCCGTCGGCGCACAATATTTCAGGTCAATAACGGGAGTCTCCCCTACCGGCAGATAGCCTGTATGCTTCAAGCCCAACGGACGGAACACATTTTCCATAGCATAATCACAGAGTCTTTCTCCTGTAACTTTCTCAAGGATAGCCTGTAATACAATGAAATTCAAGCAGCTGTACATAAACTTGGTGCCAGGGCGGAAGTTGCGGCCGGCATTGTCCGAGATATATCTGACCAGTGAATCCGGCTGGTTCTCTCCATATTTTTCCACAAATGAATTTACATTCAGATAAGGGTCGATGCCGGACGAATGGGTAAGCAGATGCTCCACAGTAATATCCACCTTCCCATCTTCCGAGGTCCAGGGCCTGAAGCCTGGAATATAACGGCTTACGGGATCATGCAGTCTCACTTTTCCCTGTTCTATCAGCTGCATGAATGACAATGTGGTGCCGACGCATTTGCTGCACGATGCCAAATCGAATACGGTCTCTTCCGTCATGGCTACAGTGTCAGGAACTACTGACTTGTTACCGAACGACTTGATATACACCAACTTGTCTTCTTTAACCACCGCCACTACCGCCCCCGGTATCAGGCCTTCGGCAACAGCAGCATTGACAGTACTGTCTATGAGGGCAAGTCTGGAGGCATTCATTGACATGGATTCCGGCGAAGCCTTTTTCAATTCTCCCGGGAGGAATCTCCCTCGCGCTCCGCATGCGGACAAAAAGGAGACAGCCGCCAGAACGGCAGCTGTCAACCGATATATTTTTCTGCCTGTCATTAGAAAACAAGAACTGATTTTACAGGGTAATGGTCTGATATATAGGCCCTTTCATCATAAGGCTTTCTTATCACTTCGAAAAGAGTGCAGGCGTTGAAACCTGAATAATAGATATGGTCGATTACACCTTTGCTCCTGCCCCAACCATTGAAAGTGTCACCTTTGTCGGTCTTCACAGCCGTTTCGCGTGCGCTTGTCATCATATTGTTCAGGTCATTGAGAACCTCATCGGCAGGAGTAACATTGAAGTCTCCTGTGAGAATCATAGGATAACCTTCCTTGTTCATTTCCTGTATCTTCTTGACAATCAGCACAAGGCCGTTTCTCTGGGCTTCACGTCCTTTGTGGTCGAGATGGGTGTTCACATAATAGAACTTCTTTCCGTTCTTCTTGTCTTTCAGAAGCGCCCAGGTGGCTGTTCTCTTGCAAGCAGCATCCCATCCCTTGGACGGCTTGTCAGGAGTTTCGGAAAGCCAATATGTTCCCCACTTCAACAGCTTAACCGTCTTGGTATTATAAAATATGGACATATGCTCGCCCTTGCTCTTTCCGTCTTCTCTGCCGACGCCCACGCACTTATATCCGTCGCAAAATTCATCGAGATACTTCACCTGATAGTCATACGCCTCCTGCACTCCGAATATGTCCGGCATCTGGTCCATAATCATCATTGCGGAAGCCGGATAGCGGTACTGCCACGAATTGGTGCCGTCCTTGGCCTCTCCGTTCCTGATATTATAGGAAATAACTGACAGTTCGTCAGGCGAGCCTGCATTTGCATAAAACGGCATCGCCATAACCAAAGCTGACGCAAGAGATAAAATTTTACTTGTAATCGACATGATATTGATATTGTTTTAGTTCCCAAATTTAATAATTAAGTGGCAGGAAAAAAAACAAGTTGCCTCAGATTAAGAGAAGATTTTCAAAGACGGAAAAAGGGAGCTGCCCATCACGGACAACTCCCCACCACATAACCAAACTTTTTCTTATACTTAAAACGCTGCGGTTTTATCCTTAATCATTTCAATCACAGAAAGTAATCACAAAAATTGTTATCTTTGGGAATGTGTAAAGTTTTGGACTATGGAGACGACGATTAGAAGATTCCCGATAGGGATACAGACTTTTGACAAAATCATTGAGGACAATTATCTGTATATCGACAAAACCGGATATATTGATGAAATTGCCAATAAATACCAGTACGTTTTCCTGAGCCGGCCACGCAGGTTCGGAAAGTCGTTGCTGTCTTCTACTTTCCATTGCTATTTCGAGGGCCGGAAGGAACTTTTCGAGGGATTGAAAGCGGGCGAGGTAAAGAAGGAATGGACCAAGCATCCGGTCTTTCATTTCGACATGTCCACTGCCAAGCATTTGGATGAGGAACAGTTGGTTCGCACTCTCGGATATAAACTGGAAGGGTATGAGGCCATTTATGGAAAGCTTCCGAATGTGGATGACGTTGATGTAAATGCGCGACTGGAATTCCTGATCAAAGCAGCTTTCGAGCAGACAGGGCAGCAAGCCGTCATCATCATTGACGAATATGATGCACCTCTGTTGGACGTGATGAACGACAAGGGCAAGTTATCGGTTCTCAGGCAGATAATGAGGAATTTCTACAGCCCGATAAAGAGCCTTGACCCGTATCTGCGGTTCGTTTTCCTTACCGGAATCAACAAATTTGCACAGCTCAGCATTTTCAGCGAGTTAAACAATCTGAAGAATATCTCGATGATGCCGCAGTATTCCGCCATTTGTGGAATTTCCCAGACGGAACTGGAGAACGACATGGAGCCGGAAGTGCAAGCACTTGCAGACGAGCAGGGTATCACATTCGCAGAAGCAATCGGCCACTTGAAAGCCAATTATGACGGATATCACTTCTGCGGCAAATCAGAAGATATTTATAATCCGTACAGCCTTCTCAATGCATTGTCCGACAAGAATTTCGGCAGTTACTGGTTCGACACAGGCACCCCGACTTACCTCATTGAAAGACTACGGAAAAACCCTATCGACGAGACTACGCTGGACAATATCCCGCTCGTTCCGCAATCGGATTTCGACGTCTCGCCGGAGCTTTCAGACAATTCATTGCCAATGCTTTATCAGACCGGTTACCTGACCATCAAGTCATACGACGAGAGGATGCAGCTCTATACGCTCGGATATCCGAACAAGGAAGTCAAGATCGGCTTCACGAGAGGACTTTTGGGAGAATACCCAAGCAAGGCAAGCACTGCGTCCGGATTCGTGGCACATTTCTATGCAGCAATGGACTCGCAGGACATTGACCTGGCTATGGAGAAGCTGCAGGCGTACCTTGCCGGAATACCTAATGATTTGGAAAACAAGACCGAAAAACATTATCAGACAATCATTTACCTGATTTTCTCGCTGCTCGGTTTCTATATCCGCACGGAAGTGAAATCCGCCATTGGCAGGGCCGATGCGGTCTGCTACACGGACAATTGCATCTATGTCTTCGAATTCAAGGTGGACGGATCTGCGGAAGAGGCGCTCAAGCAGATTGATGACAAGGGCTATATGCTTCCTTACAAATTCGAGGAAGGCAAGAACCTCGTCAAAGTCGGCGTAAACATTTCCTCTCAGACCCGCACCGTCGAGAAGTGGATTGCAGAGTAAAGCCCTGCTAAAAACTCCTTTTTCGTCCGGAAAAACCGGCTTATTTCCGGATAAGTTGGCCGAAAATACAATTCGTCCGTAAAACCCTACCCTTTTACGGACGAATGTATTTTATATTGCCTACGACCGAGACTCGCAGGGCTGCCGTCCGGTGACGACTGCCAGAAACGATTCGGTTCCAACACCTATTTCCGGAAGAGCATCAGGAATGGCAAGGATGTGGAGCTGGAATTTTAAAGGGAGCTGCCCATCACTGACAACTCCCCCACCACATAACCAAACTTAGTATCAGACTAATTATTTTCCTACATAGGCACCCATGACTTTACCGGTACGAGGGTTGCCTTTCTGGTCCTTGACCACTTCAGTTTCATCAATCTCCGGTTTTCTGCCGCACTTGATGGCTTTCAACTGCTCTGCAGTCATACCGTTTGTGAGGGCAGGATTGCCTGAGCCGATTAGAGGGACTACACCATCAGCAGGTTTTCCGAGCATTGTAGCAGGGTCGAAAAGCAATCCTTCCACAACCTTGTCATCACCAAACACCTTCTCTGCATTTATAGAATAAGAAGTGGTCTCGGTCCTCTGGTCAAGGAATGTTGACATATTACTCTTTACCGACCATATACCATCGCGCCCTCCTTCATTTCCTGAAACTATCGTATTATAAACCATCACCTTACTGTCTACCTGTGCAAGACCGATGCAGACCGTCGGGTCATTAGTTTTATTTCCTGCGACGGTACAGCTGATTATATACGCTTCAGTATCAGCGGCGCCTGTACCATAAATCAAGACAGGAGTGTTCTTTCCTGCATCCGAACCATAGAAAGTGGAATTGACGAGCACCGAGAAGGAATTCTCACGGCCATAGAAATTGCTGCACTTCTTCCAGCTGACAGCCGCGGCATTATTTTCAAACTCACAACCATAGAGATATGCTCGTGCGGTATTTGGTTTCTTATTCAAGTCGAAATTATAAAAACCACCGACAAGTGAAGATGTGGTACATGTGTTACGTCTGATACCGCAGTTTCTGAGAATCATCGTTCCGGCATTATGTATTCCGGCTGCATTTCCTTCGCCCACGACATTATCAGTGATTTCGCAACGCTCCATCTCCACATACGAATTGTTCGTACAGAACATTCCGCAGGCAAACATGGCAGATTTATTATCCTTGATAACGCAATCAGTAAATTTCGCTTTAGAACCAAGCACATATACACCAGCCGCATAACCTGTGTAGAAAAATTCGCCATTCAGTTTATTGGAGCCAGCTGAAGTTGCAGTATTGCATCCGCCAGTGACTGTAATGCCACTGATATCCACGATGTAAGTATCATCTTTAGGTGCACCAATTATCAATACGTGAAGTGTAGAACTTCCGTCACCGCTGAGAACAGTCTTGTTTACGGCTGGATTCGGCACATCAGCAGCAGTAGGATTTTCAGGATAACCTCCTATTATCTTTACGTTCTGAGACAGGTAAAAAGTCTTGTTTGCTTCACTGCTGCCTCCTGCATATTGTGTAGGAGTATAAGTTCCGGCAGCAAGATACAACTTGTCTGAATTAGCACACGCCTTCAAAGCGTCACCGAGATCTATCGCATCCTCCCATGAAGAGCCTTTTCCTGTAGCTCCCGGTTTGACAAACCATTTATTGCCAAGATCTTCAGGAAGACTTGGTTCCTGAACCACTTTTATACACGCTTCCGCATCGCTTGTAATAGATATTCGGATTTGTCCTGTACGGGACTTGAGAGTCGTATTCCGATTAACAGTGAAAGACAATGCGGTTTCACCGTTTCCACCCATTCCCCTTTTGTCACTTGTGATTTCTATCCAGTCAACAAGGCTTTCAGCGACCCACGGAAGATTCGATTTAAAAGAGCCATTGAATTTTCCACCAGTCTTCCCCACTGTTATATCCTTCTCTCCGGAGAATGTAATTTCAGGTGTCTGTCCGGTATTCTCACTAATGAAAGGATAGTCCTTGTTATCAGGAAAATCGGGAGCACAAGATGCCAGCGCTGCACCTGTCAGCACGAGGCAGATTGTCTTGAATATATTGTTCATACGTCTTTACTTTTTCGTTACGAATAAAATGCCTGTATATATTGTGCGTTCTTGTCCGCCATTATCACTTGGCCAGTTCATTACATTGTATTCATTCTTATCTTTAGAGGCACGCACTATCATTTCCGAAGAACCGCCGCCGTCGAGATTCATCATATTATAACAGCCGACAGCTGACATGATCTTGCACATATCTTCGAAATAAAGTCCATTTGACCAAGTATAGCGGCGTCCGTCAGCAACCATCATCCATACAGTGGTGCCATTTTTCTCAACCCCCATACAGGTTCTCGGATGACGGTTGGAAAGTCCGTCTTTCTGTACAGGAATGTTCTGAGCCACTCCGTCAATAATAAGGAACGGTCCACCTGATCCAGCTTCCACAATATCAGGATGTTCAGACACCACTTCTTTATAATCCTCCTTGTCTGCCATACGGATTTTCTTGTCAGGAGTCATATAGAAGAAACATCTTGGAGTATCAGCTGACACAACATTGAAAATGCTTTTCAGACATTTCCCCTCGTGATGGAAGATACCCTGAGGGTTTTTCTGTATATCCGTACCGAAAAAATCTGAATTGGTGGCTGCCCACACGAAATGGTTTGCGCGGTCTTCTTTTTTCGCCATTTCCGTGAGTGTACTTCCGACACTTTGGAAAACATCTCCGGCATAGGCCTGATCAAGACAGAGATTTGGTTTTGTCAAATCCGCCTTGAGGAACCATATCCTCATAGGACATCCGTCCATACCGAGATAACTCAATGATGTCATAGTCAACCCGTCAGTAATGACAGTCTCACTGTCCGAATAGAGAGAAGCTATAATGTTCGTTTTTTCAAGAAGCACCTTACCCACCTCTGTTTTCGGCTCATTGTTCACATAATCAGGCTGAATAGATTTCTCCTGACAAGCTGCCAATGCAAGCGAAGCAGCGATTATATATTTCAATAATTTCATTTTCTTGCTGTTTTATAGTTCATTTCCACCCCAACCAGGATTCTGCTTAAGCAGAGGGTTCTCCCTGATTTCTCCTTCCGGAATAGGGAACAATGTCTGTGTTTTGGTAATGCCCAATCTTTCGATTGCCTTGCCCTGACGGATATAATCATACCATATCAGGTTTTCACCTATGAGTTCGAGCCTTCTCTCCTGAAGAACGGCTTCTTTAAGTTCGGCTTCGGAGCTTGCCGTGCTATCTGAAAGGCCTCTCATTCTACGAAGTTGGTTAAGACGCTCGCATCCGTCAGGGAATCCTTGGGCTTCTGCGCTGATAAGATAGACCTCACCGATTCTCGATACTATAATCGGGTCGGTATATGCCTGTCCTCCAGGATATTTGCCCAGACATTTATCAGTACCTACAGTAACTATCGTAACCGGGAGTCTCTTATCCTGAGATTCAAAACGGTCAATTATCGTCTTCGTCGGGAAATAATTGCCGCTACCCTTGTTCACATACTCATAAGTAAAGTACTCCGAGCCGAGTTTGATGGATGTTTCAGTATCATCCATATTGAAGGCAAAGATTGTCTCCGAGTTGGCTTTGCGCCCATATCCGAAAATCTTGCTGAAGTCCTTTTCAAGCGCATATTTACCGCTGGTGATAAGAGCTTCTGCGAGTTCGGCTGCTTTCTTCATGTTTCCTTGATAGAGATATGCTCTGGCCGCAAGAGCCTGTGCTGCTTCTTTGGAAGCCATATACATATCAGTGGACGGCTCAAGATTGTCAATTGCGAGCTGGAGCTCTTCATTGATGAACTTCCAGCAGTCCTCAACAGTGTCTCTCGCCACTCTGTCCGTGGTATTGACTCTGAGAATCGGCACTCCTCCCCATCTTGTCACGAGATTCATATAAATCATCGCACGGAAATAATGTGCTTCTCCATAAATAATCTTATTTGCCTCAATACCGGCCTTTTCAACAGTTGCAAGTAGCAAGTTCACATGATAAAGCTCATTATAGAAATTATTCCATTGACCCGTAACATTCGAGCCGAGCGTCTTCATGTAGCTGTTATAAACATCTATCGGGTTGTAGTTCTTCTGTGTAATGTCGCCGCCGAGAACATCGAAGCATATATGGCCAGTGCTGCCAGGTTTGTTCTGCATGGCAGAATACACACCGTAACGAAGAGCAGAAAGGTCTTTTTCTGTCACGCCATCAGTAGAAATCGCGGAACGCGGATATATATCCAACATCTGCGAGCATGAATTCAGCACCATCAGCACGGACAGTGCAAGTGTAATATATCTTTTCATTTATATCCCTGTTTAGAAAATTAGATTCAATCCAAAAGTAACTATACGAGGCTGAGGTACATTGAGAGCATCTACTCCGAAGTATCTCGCATCGAGATTGCTTGAAACCTCAGGATCATAACCCGGATATCTTGTAAGAAGGAACAGGTTGTCGCCCTGTGCGAATACTCTAAGACCTTTCATATGAATCTTTTCGAGGACTTTCTTTCCGAAATTATAAGAAAGGGTAAGGGAACGGAGTCTGATAAACGAGCCGTCATAAAGGAAATAATCAGAGTTTTTCACATTCCAGCTGGAACCGGTTATAGCACGGGCATATACGTTGGTACTGCCAGGTCCAGTCCATCTGTTCAGTGCCACTTTTTCCATCACGCCCATACCTGTACCACATCTTGTAAGACTACTTCCCTCACCAAAATAAATTTTCGAGCCGTAAGAATATGAGAGGAACACATCAAGGCTCAATCCTTTCCAGTAGAAGGTATTGCTCCAACCTCCGCTGAATTTCGGATTGGAAGAGTATTTGACTGCACGGTCAGTATCATTGATCAGATTTTTAGCATCACCGTCAAGGTTTGCATATCTGAAGTCTCCGGCTCTCACCCCCTCCGAATAAAGCGCTTCAGGAACCTCGGCATCATACTGATATACGCCGTCGAATTTGAAGAGATAGTACGTTCCGACTTCCTCACCGACTTTAAGTACTCTGTTGTTTCCGATAGCGATAAGGTCATCGTTTCCAGTTATGGAAGTTACGGTATTCTTGTTATGGGCAATGTTGAATGAAGTTGTCCAGTGTACAGGTCCCAAATCGAGGTTTCCTCCGATGGTAACTTCTATACCCTTGTTCCGGATAGAGCCGACATTACTCATAATGGCAGTAGTCCCTGAAGTTGCAAAAGTAGGCTTGGAATAGAGCAAATCAGTCGTGTTCTTCACATAGCCGTCGATAATCAATGTGAGTTTGTCATTGAAGAAACCGAGATCGACACCGACGTCAGTCTGACCGGATTTTTCCCAAGTGAGTTTAGGGTTTCCGAATACGGTCGAGTAGATACCGCTATGTCCCATATAGTTCTTTCCTCCAGCCATTTGCGACTGTGAAGAGAACAGACCGATGCCATTCTGGTTACCTGTCTTACCGTAACTTACACGAAGTTTCATATCGACTCCGCTATCCTTCATCCATGATTCTTTTCCCATATTCCAACCGAACGAAACTGAAGGAAACCAGCCCCAACGGTATTTAGGACGGAATTTGGAAGAGCCGTCAGTTCTCAATGTCGCCGTAAGGGTGTATCTGTCCTTATAACCGAAGTTAAGACGACCGAAGTATGATTCCAGTGCATAGGCATAGGCATAAGCATTGCCTCCATAACCGATTACCTCTGAGGCAACTCCTACCACATCAAACGAATCAGAAGGAAAGCCTTTTCCGTCGAGAGTTATGGTCCTTGTGCTTACTTTCTGGAAAGAATGACCGAGCATTGCATTGAAATTAAGATCACCGTCAAGATATGTGTCGTTGTAATTCAATACTGAATCGAAACTAAGATTCATGACGGTCTCATGCCTGTCGATAATCTCGCCTACGCCCTTTCCATAAGGATGTTTGGAATTATAGAAAGTATAGTCATACAGCTGGGTGATATCTGTATTGATCGTGTTTTTGAAAGAAATCCTGTTATCCAAGAACTTGAGATTTATGTGAGCATTTCCAAGGAATCTCATATTCTCTATATAGGCATTCTGCTCATTAAGGACCTGGATTGGATTATGAAACGTAAGTCCGTCAGTACCACCGATATAATAACTTCCATCCGGTTTATATATACGGTCATAAGGCCTCTGTTCCAAAGAACGTCCGATAACCGTAGTTCCTGCATTTGCTCCCGGTACCTGATATGTCTTCATATAGTTGGCCGACATATTGGCGCCTACCTCAAGCCATTTGGTAAAATCGTGCTGTATCTTTGCTTTTAAGTTGAACTTATCCAGTCTATTGGTCTTGATGACACCTTCTTTATGGTTGTAGTTCGCGCCAATGTAGAAATTGGTGGTCTTGTTGCCTCCGGAGAAGGAAGCATCCGCGTTGTAACTGACTCCGAGCCTGGTAATGACCTTCATCCAATCCATATCAGGTAAAGTGCCGAAAGGATTGAAAATGTGGACCTTATATTTGCCATCACCTACAGACAGGCCATACTGTTTGTTATAGTTGTCCACGCCCTCATTATATGCGTCCACATAGAGTTTCGAATCCGCCATCTTGATCTTGTGGATGTTAGGGAATTGCGAAACGCTCGTGCTGACATTGATGCGGGCAGTAGTCTTTCCCGCCGCACCGGATTTGGTGGTGATGAGAATGACACCGTTGCTGGCGCGGGAACCGTAGATTGCTGCCGAGGCTGCGTCCTTGAGCACATCGATAGACTCGATATCGCTGATATTGAGGACAGCCAGTGAACTCATATCCTCACCAAGGTTGGTAAGGTTCGCGTTCTGATTCGTGATAGGTACGCCATCGATTACATAGAGAGGTTCGTTACCTGCACTGAGTGAAGATATTCCTCGAATGACCATACGTTCACCTGAACCGAGGTTGCCGGATCCGCCACTGACGGATACACCAGCGATACGTCCGCTGAGCAGGGCAGCAGGGCTGTCCACGTTACGAAGTTTGTTGTCATCCACAGACATCTTGCTGATGGCACTGGAAACAAGCGAGCGACGGAGTGAACCATAACCGACTACGACTACTTCCTCGAGGAATTCTGAGGATGTCGTCAATGTGAAATTGACATTGCTTTCTTTGCTGACCTTGGTCTCCTGGTCCACGAAACCGAGACAAGTGCATTTAAGCGTGGCAGGCTTGGTCAATGTGAGGGAAAATGCGCCATCAATATCCGTAGTCACACCTTCTTTCGTGCCCATTACGAGAATCATGGCACCCGGAACCGGTTCTCCGGCAGAATCAGTGACAATACCTTTCACAGTGAAATTTTTGGCGGAAGCTGCTGAAATCATTGCTACATTGCCATCGATTTTGACGTCGATCTGCTGGGGCTTGAAAATTTCATTAAGCGCTTCACTGACAGAAGCATTCTTGATGTCAACATTCACCTTAGACGAAAGATCAAGTCCTTCAATCTGAGTGACGATAGAGATTCCGTATTGGCTCTTGACTGTGTTCAATGCCGACTCAATAGAGACATTGGACACTTTCAGTGAGATGTTCTTCTGCTGGGCAGAAGCCATTACACTGCCGGCCATCAGGAAACTCAGCAGGACAGCTAGACAACGCAGAGCCATACCCGCAAAGCATTTTGTGGTTTTTAGCATAGTGAATATTTATAAAGTAGTAACTATCAGTAAATTGTATATAAGTTTCCCTCTTGTTTCTTTACACGGAAATCCTTATTTACATTCAATGATTTCAGTATTCCTTCCACATCTTCGTTGTTTACGAATGATGCATAGAACAATTTGGACGCTACATTTTGGTTGGCAATAAATATTTTAACTCCAAAACGGCGTTCAAGATTATGACAAATCTGCTCGAGAGTCATATGATAAGCATTAAACTCTCCCTTATACCATCCGGTTGCATTGACCGCATCCACCTCGAAGAGCGAGGCGCTTAAATTCTTGTTGCTCACAGACAAAGCCGTTCCCGGAACCAATGTTATAGGATTAGCCTGGCCTGGAATCCTGACTTCCACACCGCCTTCGACCAATGTCGTGGTGCTATTGTCTTCATCAGGGAATGCCCTCACATTGAACTTGGTGCCGGTTACCTTGATCTGCGTTCCGGCAGCATGTACGATGAACGGATGAAGCGTATCCTTGGCTACTTCGAAGAATGCTTCGCCGCACAGGAAAACGTCTCTTGTAGCACCAGTGAGGCTCTTTTCGCAATTCAAACGGGACTGGGCATTGAGATATACATGTGTTCCATCGGCAAGGAGAACTTCCTTGATATCGCCGTTTACTGCCATATACTCCACATACTCAGGGACATATTCTTCGGCGACCATTTCCGGTTTTTCGATTCTGCCGATAAATATGCCCGCGATGACCAGGCAAGCTGCGGCCACTCCACCGATGCAAGCTTTTATTCCTTTGGATATTCTGGATCTCAGGATATAGCTGCCAATGGACTCATACGCACGATCTATCTGGTCCTTGTCCATCTGCGGAGACGGGCTGTTCCAGATTTCACGGGCTTCCGATATGTCAATTTCCTCTTTCATACGTACCTTGTAATCCTTAATTCTTACTTTAGACGCAGAAGTCAGATGTCACACGTAACGGAAAATGAAAAATTTTTGATTTTTTTACAGAAGCACACTATACCTGATATGCGGCAAGCTCAAGTTTCAACTGTCCCAATGCGAGACTAATGTGTTTTTCGACAGTTCTCTTGCTGATTTTCAGGCGCTTGGCTATAGACTCATTGGTCATGTTATGATATCTGCTGAGAGTGAACACCTCTTTGCGCACTACAGGCATACCCTCCACCACCCTGTCAATGATTCCGAGGGCGGTTTTCGCGTCAATGGTCTGTTCAATGCGGGATTCACAGCAGAGTTGCACGGCGAAGTTCTCTCTCAACTGCTCAATTTGCTTGCATTCCCTGAAATAGTTATTCACCTCATTATGGGTAACCACGAAGAGATAACTTGAAACGATGGACATCACCTCTTTATCATCTTTTCCCTTGAGCGACAAGCTGTCACGATGCATCCACAACTTGCAGAAGACATTGTGGGCAATCTCTTCTGCAAGCCATTCCTGTCCTCCGGCCTTCAGGGCATAGCCATAGACCTTTGGATAAAATGCATCGAATATTTCCTTAAAATGCTTCAATGTCAAGGGATCTCATTTACAGGTGTACTCTTCAAGGCCGCGAATTTAGAAATAAAATATTACTTTTGCACCTTTGATGGTGTAATTTAATTGTTTATTGTCAATGGAGAAAAAGAATTTCAGCGATATAGGGAAAATCGAGGCTATTAAACTTCTGTTCGAGGAGTCGCCTTTCAAGCAGGCGGACGGCACTTCATACCTCTGCGGGGAAAAAGGCGGAGTAATCAGGACTGCTTCCAAACTTTGGCTTGAAGGCATTGACTTCGACCTGACTTATTTTCCGTTGAAGCATCTCGGATACAAGAGCGTCGTCGGCACAGTAGGAGAGATTTATGCATCACTTGCCAGACCTCAGTCAATTTCCGTCAGGCTCGGCATTTCGGCGAAACTGGACCTGCCGCAAGTAAGCGAATTGTGGAACGGCATCTGCACTGCTGCGGAAGAGCACCATATCAAGCGAGCTGACCTGGACCTCGTTCCATCACGTAATGGATTGGCTATCAGTATAGTTATAAGCGGTATCACTCCTTCTGAAGTTGCTGAGAATCGAAAATCCGCGAGCAGCAAGGACCTTATATGTATTTCCGGCAATGTCGGAGCATCATTTTTGGGGATGAGTCTGCTGGAGCAGGAAAAGAAAAAATTCGAGAAGGCAGGAGAACTGACCGGACAGCCGGACCTTGAGAAATACAAGATGCTCGTCGCTTCTTATCTGAAACCGGAGATAGATCCTGACATTGTAAGTCAGCTCGGAGATTCCGGTATAATTCCTCCTTATGGTTATCTGGTGAATCGCGGTCTCGCTGATGCGGCAAGAAGGCTCAATCGGGACAGCGGTCTCGGAGTGAAACTTTACACTGACAAGATTCCGTTCGAGGGAAACTCATTCGAAGCCGGAAAGAAACTCAACATTGACCCTGTATCTGCCGCGCTGAAAGGAGGTGACGACTACAGACTCATGTTCGTGATTCCGATGTCAGCATACGAGACATTCCGACACGATTTCCAGACATTCTCCATCATCGGACACCTCGCCCAGCCGGAAGTGGGTACAGTCCTCGTAACTCACGAAGGCGTGGAACTTCCCGTTCACGCCCAAGGTTGGAACAATGATATCTTATACTGACGAACTATAAAATGAAAAAGATTAACTTTATTGTCCTGGCTTCAGCCGTCATGCTGACGCCGGTTTCCGCTTCCGCCCAAAAACTCGGAAGTTTTCTCAAGAAAGCGGTTTCATCCGATGTCGTGAACAATGTCATCAATACCTATGTTCCCGGAGCCAATTCCGTAAGCCTTCCAGGGACTTGGACTTACACGGGAGCCGCTGTTTCTGTAAGTGGAGACAATACCATCTCAGACATTGCCGGCTCTGCCGTCACTTCAGGAATCGAAGAAAAAGCAGACTCGTATCTTCAGAAAATAGGTATCAGGCAGGGTGCCGTTTCCTTCACTTTCAATGAAGACAAGACATTCACCTGCACCGTTTTCGGAATGAATCTGAACGGAACCTGGCAGATAAACGATGATGCCAAGAGGCTGACTCTCCAGTACGGAAAAGTCATGAAGTATCTGTCAATGACAGGAACATTGACCAGAACAGCGGACGGCTGCGAAATGCTTTTCGATGCAGACAGATTCCTTACATTCATCAAGACCGCATTGTCCTATGCCGGCAAGAGTTCATCTTCCGCAAGTTCCCTTTCCGGGCTTACAAGTTCATACAAAGGCATGAAACTCGGATTCAAACTGGCACGCAAGTAGCCGATTTCCCTTACCCGATCTAACTTAACCCGCTGAGGTCCAATGAGAATTGGACATTGGCGGGTTCCTCTCTATAGATGAACATTATCATATAGATAGGGAGATATTTTATGTCACCTTCAATGCTTAGGTTATCATTGCACAACACTAAAGCCTCCGGAATAGTGTATTCTTTACATTCGAGAATGTTATTGAGAGCTTTGTGCCTGACGTAATCTTTGCCTGATTTCACTTCTATCGGGAATACGTTTCCGTTATACTCCATAACAAAGTCCACTTCACCCATTTTCTTGCTATTGTAATAGAACAGGTTTTCGAAGCCATGCGCCAAGAGTTCTTCTGCAACTACGTTTTCGTATATTGCACCGAAATTTATAGCGTCATCCCCTGTCAATATTCTGAGTTGTATTCCATCTGAATACTGACAAGCCAAGAGCCCTACATCGTTAGAGAACAGTTTAAAGAGATTCCGTGAAGAAGCTAATTTCAAAGGACTTTTCGGTTCCTCGATGTTATATACCGGAATGGCAACACCAGCATCTTTCAACCAAAGAAATTCATCTTTATACATCTCCGCTCGAGCTTTTTCGTTAAGGCTCTTGATGAAGAAACGCTTACTTTTGGAATTAAGTTCAGTTGGGATAAGATCGAAGATTTCTTTTATTTTCAACTGTTGTTTCGAAGCATACTGTGAGATGTCCTCCTTATACAGTCTGATAATTTCTCTCTGGCTATCCATAACGTCTTGCAGGTTATTATTCGACTTATAAGACATGACAGCGGCGGGCATTCCTCCTATTATCAGATACAGCCTGAACACCTCCATCATTTTCTTATGGATAAATTCATCTACCGGATTGTTGTTGTCAAAGGAGTCTTTCAGACTGGCAATCACATCTTCGTTAACACCGACAGCCCACATAAACTCCTCCAAATCCAAAGGATACATGTCTCTTACAGACATATACCCCACAGGTACAGACCTTAAATTCTGCAGTTCGACACCAAGAAGAGAACCGCTCATTATATACCTGTATCTGCCATCATCCACAAGGAATTTAATAGCGGTAACTATCTCCGGACACTTTTGGACTTCATCGAAGAAAATGAGTGTCTTTCCCGGAATCAACGGCTTGTCAGTAAAAGCAGACAAACGCAGGAGAATGTCTAAACTGCTCTTGGCATTGGAAAATATATCGACAGCTTCCGGAGTTTCCACAAAATTGATTTCTATAAAACTCTCGAAGTGCTTTTCCGCAAACTTTCGTATCGAATATGTTTTCCCGATCTGACGTGCTCCAGCCAACAAAAGAGCACCCTTATTTACCTCATAAAAATGCTCAATAACAGTTGTTATCTTTCTCTTCAGCATAGTAATTACACTTTTCCATAACAAAAATATATGTTTTTCTGCACTTTTCAAATATAATTACAGGCTAAGATATGCACTTTTCAAAAAAAACACACTAAAAGTGTACCGCGCGCGAGAAGTAGACACGGAAAATAATTTTTAGACGTTATTGTTTTCCAAAGTAGACAGCGGCGATATTTTTGCCGCGCATCTTTTTACAAAAATAGACATTTTTCAACTTTTTTCAGGGATTTCTTTTTCAAAAGTTGACAAGCCCTTGCAATTGTCCTGGTTATCAGCATATTGCCTCCGTTTCTGGACGAACTTGGGCTCGGAGGTCAGTTTCCTGCCCTCAAAAGTATTCTTCTTGGGCAGCTCTCCCTTGTAGTAGCGTTTCCGGTAGTTCTCCGGAGTGTCGTAGCCGATGGCGAAGCACGGCCGTCGGGTGTTGTAGTACTTGACATAGCGTTTGATGGTTTGAATGAAGCCTTCTCTGTCTTGGCACAACTCCAGTTTGAAGTCAATGTAGAGTTCTTCCTTGATCCAGCCGTTCAGAGCTTCGTTGACGAGGTTGTCCGTGGGCTTTCCGGCCCGGGACATGGAACTATGATATTCGTATCTTTAATGAGTTCATTGTAGGCCATGGAGGCATATACGCTGCCTTGGTCAGTATGCAGGATAACCGGCTCAAGAATGCCTTTGAGGAGGCCTATTACATCCTCAAGGCCAGCTATGTATTGATCTCTCGAACCGCGCTTGTCTGCCACTCTGGCCGTCAGGATTTCCTTGGTGAACACGTCGAAGTAGAAGGTCACCTCGAAGTAGTAATACCGGAACCTGAAAGCCGTCATGTCTGACACGATGACCTGCCGGGGCCGGTCCACCATCTCCCAAGTGGTAAAGATGAGGTTGGGATACAAGTCCCTGACCTTCCTGGGCCTATAGCGTACCCTATGCTTGGTTTCGGCTTTGATTCCCAGATACCTATAGCACTTGTAGGCGTAGTTGTCGCTGATGGTTATCTGCATATTGATACGGATGTATGCGGCTGTCCAGCGGTATCCGTGGGTGGGATGCTCCACGTGAACCTCTCCCACAATCTTGATCATCTCCTCCCGGGTCGTGTCCCGGGATGACGGCTCACGTTTCTTCCACTTGTAGAACCCTGCCCGGCTCACGCCCATCAGGTCGCAAAGGTCCTGGATGGCGTAGTCCCTGGACAGCAGGTCCACTATTTCAAACTCTTCTGCTTTAAACGAACATACTCCCGTTCCCCATCCGCGTTCGTCTGAACGGCATAACTTTTTTTAGCCTTTCGTTCTCGATGCGGAGCTAGATCACCTCGCGTTTGTACCCCGCCAGAGTCCGGTCGGAGCCTTCCGGAAGAAGATCCTTAAACTCGGCGTTCTGGCGGGTCAGGCCTTCTATACCCGCCGCCTCGTACTGCTTCATCCATTTACGGAATGCGGCTTCTGAGATGTCATTCGCTACACAGAAGTCATACACCTTGATTCGCGGATTTCCTTTGAACCGGCGAATCAAGAGCTCTTTTTCAAGAGGATTCAAATGTTTTCCCATAATCGTTTCTCCTTCGGGGTTGATGGGACTGAGGGCAATCTCTGGGCCGCATCGGTCGTTGGGCCTTCCGGTCGGGGCTCCGCCCCTCCCTCCAGGCCCAACGACCTGAACTCAACTACAAAGATAACTCATTCAATCTTTTTCTACCCCTCCGTGTCTACTTTTACGAGTGCAGCAAAGAACCGAAGTTCAGATAATTTCCTTATTCAAAAAAATATTCTGATTTTTTGTACAAAATCCAAGATTCCGGACTCTCCGTCTATGCTGTATTACCGTCTATGCTGTATTATTAGACGTCCGTTTTTTGGACGTCTTGGAGGGGCTAAACAACACTTTGTTGAGGAACTGGAGGGACTTGATGTTTGATCATTTCGTTAAAAACAGCCGTCACTTCGGCATTGGCATAAACAAACCTCATCATCGTGGCGCGGGCGACGTGGAACTCGCGACTGATGTGGGAGATGGATTTGCCTTCGCGCATGAGAGTCAGGATTTTATCCTTATTGGTGAGGAGAATCTTAATCTTCGGGCATTGACCCGGACGCCTTCCGAGTTGGACGCCGGCGGCTTTTCTGACGGCGAGGGCCTCTCTGGTGCGCATGGAGATTAGACGGCGCTCGATGTCGGCGGTGAGACCGAATGCGAAGCAAAGTACTTGACTATTAATGGAATCATCGAAAGAATAGCCTTCTTTTATGGAGTAGAGTTTTACGCCGGATTTCAGACAATGCCCCATTATTTCCATGATTTCGACCAATGTTCTGCTCAGTCTGGATATTTCTGTAACGATTATGATGTCTCCTGTTTTCGTTTTTTTGAGCAGTCTGCCCAATTTTCGGGCTTCTTTTGCGACCTTTCCGCTGATGGTCTCTGTGACCCATTTGTCGATAGTTAAGCCTTTAATGTCTACGAAGTTAAGTATCTCTTCTTTCTGGTTAATGACGAACTGTTTGTCCGTGCTGATTCTAATGTACGCGTAAATCATATTTTTGTGATTATTTCTTTGAATATTAGAAATATATATATATATAATTTCGCGCCGCTTTTCATACGGACGTCTGAAATTGCTGAAAAACAGCTCATCTCATGCCCACGATACCATAGCATTGGAAAACGAACAAACAAAACAAATTTTAATAAACAATGGAAATGAAAAAGTTAACTTATGAGGCACCAAAGGTACAGGTTTTCGGTGTCGAGACGCAGGATCACTTCCTTCTTGCGTCAGGAGCTCAGTTATCAAACATGAGCGTCGAAGAGGTAGAAGATTGGGATTCTTAAAATCAGACAGGCCATGAAGAAGAAATATTTGATTGCAGCCGCTCTCTTGGCAGTTTGCGGATGCCAAAAGTCTAATGAAAGTCCTGTTGTTACAGGCAAAGCCGACAAGATTCAGGCTTATGTAGAGGACAATGTAGATACGAAAACCATTGCTACACAAAACGACAAGAGCCTTGATTTTGTTTGGGCTAAGGGTGATAAGATCGGTGTTGTTACGGCTTCTACGGATGTTAACGATTGGGGATATGAGGTCGGAACCAACAAATATACATCATTCGAATACACTCTCGACGGAGAAGGCGGAAGCAAAGTTGGTACTTTCTCTACTAAAAACGGAACACCGGATGTAGATGGAGCTAAGTATCTGGCCATATACCCACGCGAGGCAACATCTGGTGTCACCCGCGAAAATGCAATAAACATTTGTTATACAATTCCAATAGACCAGGTTTATGTTGAAAATGGATTCAATACCAAGTATGCTGTAATGTATGCAGAGTCTGACTCTAAAGAGAATATGACATTTAAACACTATAGCAGCGTATTGAAACTCAAAATGACCGCGACGGGAAAAGAATATGAGGGCACTAAAGTTACTGGAATAAAAGTTACTGCGACTCCAGAAGATACTAAAGCAATGCCTTCAATTTGCGGAAACTCATACTTCAACAAAAGCAAGGATGGCACTACTATAAACCATTGGAATGCATGGATGAGCGGAGGGTACAATGAAAATAAAGTGATTAATTACTCCGTTCCAAGTGTAGCGCTTTCATCTAAAGAGGTTGAATTCAATATTGTGTTCAACCCTGTACCTAATGGAAAAGACGATAAGGCCAACAATGTAGTTTTCACGTTCGAAATCCAAACTGACCGCGGTTCTATAACAAAGAAGACTAAGACACTTCAAGTACACAGAGGCGTCGTATATAACATGCCAGCATTTGATGTAAAACTTGCTCCTCAGAATGTTTATTTCTTCGATGATAAAGAGATTTCAGCACCAAATCTTTCTTCTCCTGTAAAAGGCACTGAGAACTTCACCTCATTGACAATTAAGCCAAATGAAGTAACTGGAAAGATTACACTTGCAGAGACTGATCTTGCGACTATTTCTGATTACATAGAGAAATATGGTTCTGAAGCCGGTGTAAAACTTGATCTCTCAAAGGCTTACTACACATCTAACGTTTGGCCTAACACATTTAGAAATAATGTTAAGCTTCAGAGCATCTCTCTGCCATTGAACATTACTAAGGGTAGTGCAGAAGGATCTGGAGATGGTGCAGCCCCATTCAATGGATGTACAAAACTGAGCGAAATCATCCTCGATGACGCAATGGTTTGGCTCCCAGACCAGTTCCTTAATGGCGTTCCGTCAATCAAAACCATTAATCTCACCAAGAGTGTGAGCAATATTCTTTGGTTGCAAAGCGATAGTAACGCGAATCTGGAAAATATCACAGTAGATAAAAACAACCCTGTACTCTATGCGGAAAATGGAGTTCTTTATCGTAGGTATGGTGATAAAAAAGTAAAATCGCTTCAATATATTCCTGTTGCAAACACAGCAGCGCTTACAAAGGACGGAGAAGATTATGTCTATACACTTCCGAGCGATGTTTTATATATTTGCCAGGCTGCGTTCTTCTGCAACAAGAACATCACAAAGATAGTGGTTACAAATAAGTTTGAGTCAATCGTTGGTGGTTATATCGTCGGATCAAACAAACTTAAGGTGCTTGACTTTAGTGCTCTAGACCATGTTCCATCTGTTCATGTCGATGCCGGAAAATTGTCCACAAAGGGCATTACGATTTGGTGTGCTTCAGACGATATGGTCACAAAATTCAAATCAGACGAAAAATGGTCTAAAGTTGCATCCGAATCAGGCTGGACATTCAAAGTAAAACCAGCCGCCACAAAGAGCCAGGCTCCCGCTATCAGCAACCTCAACTCTTCCAAACCTGATTTTTCTTGGAAATAATTAGGCGACAAAAAACTATAATTATCAGATAGACTGAGCATTACAACTCAGCCTATCTGTTTTATTCTTTCACAGAACATGAAGAAATTACTTTTGCTCTGCGCCCCGTTAGTGATAGCGTGCGGCAAGACGGAAATAATGCCGACTGAGAACAACAACACATTCAAGTTCAGCGTCACCGCAGAAACGGCATTGACAAAAACAAACCTGGGCGAAAATAGCGACGGGACATATTCATTGACCTGGACAAAGGGCGACAAAATCGGACTTTTCGTGGCGGACCGGCAG
>OHTV01000376.1_pt1 | contig 23218 bp, 16 predicted proteins | sample 1579041 | NCBI WGS metagenome assembly OHTV01 (sample SAMEA3879583, study PRJEB24766) | human gut metagenome | biome: human-associated habitat; feature: feces | place: USA | collected 1985/1987
CTGCCACATATCGTGCTGCGGACAGGTTGGGCCTTGATGTTATGGACTGCACCTGCCCCGTGGTGCTGAAACTCCAGAAAAGCATAAGGGAGGCCTATGTCAGGGTCAATGCCGCTGGCGGCAGGATTCTCATTTTCGGTAAAGTCGGTCATGCTGAGGTCCTCGGCCTTCTCGGCCAGGTGGACGGCGATGCCTTGGTAATAGAAAATATGCAGATGCTCGACGAGGCCATCAGTTCCGGAAAGATAAATCTGGACGCTCCTGTGGAAATCTTCTCGCAGACAACCAAGAGTCCCGCTGAATATGCTACCATCTGCTGTGCCCTGGAAGAGGCGATGGCGAAGGAGCACGAAATGTCTCCGGTCCTTTTCAAGGGAACTGAACTTCTGGTGGTGCACGACACCATATGCCAGCAGGTTGCAGGGCGCCATAAACGCCTGTCTGAGTTTGCATTGTCCCATGACATCATCATATTCGTGTCCGGAAAGGACAGCTCCAACGGCAAGGTTCTCTGTGACTTGTGCCGCTCCGTGAACATAAGGACGTACAATGTGAGCGGGGCCGGAGAGGTCCGCACGGAATGGTTCCGCCCGGACGACCGTGTGGGGGTGTGCGGCGCCACGTCCACGCCGAAATGGCTGCTTGAGTCGGTGGCCTCCCGGATACGGGAATTTTGAGACTCGTACAAATTCTGACACATTATGGAAAGGGAAATTATAGATTTATATACACTTCAGACAAGTATCCGTTCTGCGCTTGAGGGCAATTTCCCCGACAAATTATGGGTTAAGGCGGAAATCAGCGCCATCAAATCAAGAAGCGGCGGGCATTGTTATCTGGAATTGTCCCAGAGCGGAGACGGCGGCCTGGTCGCCAAGTCTTCGGCGATAATATGGAGCTCCAAGTTCAGGATGCTTTCGCCTTATTTCCAGTCAGTTGCAGGCGTTCCTCTTCAGGAGGGAATCAATGTCCTCGTCCGCGTGCAGGTGAATTACAGCCAACTCTACGGGTTTTCATTGATAATAGACGACATTGATCCGGAATTTACCCTCGGCGACAAGGAGCGCGAGCGCCAGGCGACCATCGAACGTCTGAAGCGGGAAGGCCTGATGGACAGGCAGAAAGAGCTGGAAATGACGGCATTGCCTTATAGGATTGCTGTGGTTTCGGCTCCCGATGCGGCCGGCTACAGGGACTTTATGCGCCATCTTCACGAGAACGAATCGGCATTTGTCTTTCATACTGAGCTGTTTGAGGCTGTCATGCAGGGTGCGTCTGCGCCTTCATCCATCTCGGCGGCAATTTCAGCTGCTGCATCTGCGGAACCCGCTTATGATGCCGTGGTGGTGCTGAGAGGCGGCGGGGCGAAACTGGATCTCGCATGTTTCGATGATTATGAAGTGGCAGCGACGATTGCAAGATGTCCGATACCGGTACTTACGGCAGTTGGACATGACCAGGACTATCATATATGTGATATGGTCGCGTGGCAGTATGTGAAAACCCCTACCGCGCTCGCCGATGTTTTTCTGGATATATATGCTGCTGAAGACCAGGAGATTCTGTCGTACAGTTCTCGTCTGAAACTGGCATTTCTCGGGAAAATCGCCACTATGTCGTCAAATGTGGACCTGATGGAATCCAAGCTGAAAATGGCATTGCAGAATAAGATCAATGCCTTGTCGGCGAAGGTGGATGTGCTCGAGGCGAGTATCTTGGGTGCGGATCCGAGGCGGATTCTGTCGCGCGGATATGCGCTTGTTACTGATGATAGAGGAGTGGTGCTGAAAGCAGCGAAAGGAAAAAAGCCCGGCGACGGTATCAGAGTGGTGTTCTCTGACGGCTCTCTGGACTGTGAGGTGAAAGGCTGAAAAGTATTCTTTACATTTTCTTATTGGTTTCCAAATGGAAAATGTCTAAATTGGTGGATGAAGATTATGGAGAAATTCGATTACAAAGAAGCGGTGCGTGAGTTGGAAAGCATTGCGGCCAAGGTGGAAGACCCTTCCACGGGGTTGGACGACATTGACAAGTATGTCAAGCGTTCAAAGGAACTGATTGCCGCGTGCAGGGCTTATCTGCGCACTGTACGTGACAAGGTTGACAAACTGGACACCATCTGAGGACGGAGGGTGCAAAACTTATAAATACACTTTCTATGGCAAAAAACACGTTCATATATGATTCGGATCCGTATCTGGCTCCCTACAAAGAAGCGATTGACGCGCGTAGTGCCAGAATCGAAGCGGAGAAGGAAAAGATCGCCGTGGACGGTTCATTGTCCAAAGGCTTGAACAATCATCTTTATTACGGCCTTCACCGGGATGCTGACGGAGGCTGGGTGTTCAGGGAATGGGCTCCGAATGCCAACAGGATCTATCTCATCGGTGAATTCAACAACTGGAAACGCACGTCGGCCTATGCATTGACCCCGACGGGCGGAGGAAACTGGGAGATAAAGATTCCGGGCATGTTCCTCCATCACGGGGAACTGTACAAACTCTTCATCGAGTGGCCTGGCGGCGGAGGTGAGAGGTTGCCTTCCTACGTGCACCGTGTGGTGCAGGACCCTGTGACCAAGGTGTTCAGCGCACAGGTCTGGGAGCCTGAAAAGCCATATAAGTGGAAACATAAGGGGCCGGGAGCGAGGTCGCATCCTCTTATATATGAATGTCATATCGGAATGAGCTCCGAGGATGAGAAGGTGGCTTCGTTCGAGGAGTTCCGTACCAATGTCCTTCCTCACGTGGAGAAACTGGGCTATGACACGTTGCAGATAATGGCCCTGCAGGAGCATCCCTACTACGGGTCTTTCGGCTATCAGGTATCCAATTTCTATGCATTGTCCTCCAGATTCGGGACTCCGGAAGAGTTCAAGCATCTGGTGGACGATGCGCACGGGCGAGGTATCGCAGTGGTGATGGATATAGTCCATTCCCACAGCGTGGACAATGAGGCGGAAGGTCTCAGCCTTTTCGACGGACGTGAAGACCTGTATTTCTACAGCGGCAGCCAGGGACATCATCCGGCCTGGGGCTCGCGCTGTTTCGACTACGGAAAATCAGAAACCAAATACTTTCTTCTGTCGAACTGCAAATTCTGGATGGAGGAATATCATCTGGATGGCTTCAGGTTCGACGGCGTGACCAGTATGCTGTACTGGGACCACGGTCTGGGCCGCGACTTCATCGGTTATGACAATTATTTCAATGCAGGGGTGGACGAAAATGCCGTAACCTATCTTGCATTGGCCGCGATGCTGACAAAGGAGCTGAATCCGGATGCGATAACCATCGCGGAGGACATGAGCGGAATGCCGGGACTTGCTGCCCCGTTCGCCTCGGGCGGTCTGGGCTTCGATTTCCGGATGGCTATGGGTGTGGCAGACCACTGGATAAAATGGCTGAAGGAAAAGAGCGACGAGCAGTGGAGCATGGGCGAAATCTGGTGGGAGCTGACGAACAAGCGTTCGGACGAGAAGACCATCAGTTACGCGGAGTGCCACGACCAGGCTTTGGTGGGGGACAAGACGCTGATATTCAGGCTGATGGACAAGGAAATGTACACGTCGATGAACATTGATTCCAAGAATCTTGTCGTGGACAGGGGCATGGCTCTCCACAAGATGATAAGGCTTCTGACGTTGGCGACGGCCGGCGACGGATATCTGACGTTCATGGGCAATGAATTCGGGCATCCCGAGTGGATAGATTTTCCTCGCGCAGGGAATGGCTGGTCTTATAAATATGCACGCCGGCAGTGGTCGCTGTGCAAACCGGACTATCTCAGGTACAAGTATCTGATGAACTTTGACGAGGATATGATCCATCTGTTCCGGAAAGAAAACCTTTTATCCTTCAAGCCTGAGCTGATAAAGGCTGACGAACAGGGTAAAGTGTTGGTTTTCCGGCGTGGAAATTATATCTTTGCAGTGGATTTCAATTCCACGAAATCTTTTGAGGGCTACGCATTTGAGGCACCTGAAGGAGAGTGGGAATTGGAACTTGACACTGACGAGAAACGCTATGACGGTTTCTCGAGACTAATAGCCGGAGAAAAACACATTGCAGGTACTGAATTGAGGGTATATCTGCCTTGTCGTTGTGCGCTTGTGTTTAAGAAAACTAATAAATAGGATATGGCATTTTTGAAATTTAACAAGGCCGAGCTCGTAAACCTCTCGTATTCATTGAAGCGGGAGATTATCTGCGCGAACAAGACGGGGGCGTATTGCAACACCTCCATTGTCACGTGCAATACGAGACGCTATCACGGCCTCCTGGGCGTGCCTGTCGATGCTTTCGGCGGGAATAAATATATGTTGCTGTCCTCGGTGGACGAGAGCCTGCTGGCGAACGGCAAGCTGTTCAATCTCGGTATCCACTGCTATGGTGACATATATGAGCCGAGGGGTCACAAATATATCATTGACTTTACTGCCGACCCGGTTCCGACCGTGGTTTACAGGGTAGGCGAGATGGAGTTCGTGAAGAGCATTCTGCTTGTTCCGGACAAGGATCAGGTGATGCTCAAATATGAGTTGCGCAAATCACCGGCCGATGTGTCTCTGATTCTCAAGCCTTTCCTCGCATTCAGGAATATTCACAGTCTGACGAAACGCAATTCTGAAGCGCGGACAGACTATGAGGAAATAGGCAATGGTGTGTCATTCAACATGTATCCCGGTTTCCCAGACCTGAATCTTCAGCTCAGCAATTCCGCTTATGAGTTCAGATACAGACCTGATTGGTACAATGGTATCACATATTCTGACGAGTCGCGCCGTGGATTTGAATGTAAGGAAGACCTCTTCGTGCCGGGAGCCTTCACTCTGAAGATGAAACAGGGCGATTCTGTGATATTGTCCGCGTCCGTGGAGCAGGAGAATCCGAGGATGCTTACGAGAAAGTACAATTCCACTCTTTCCAAGATGCGTGATATCGGAAGTTATCACGACCAGCTTCTGCACTGCGCTGACCTTCTGGTGCGTGACCGTGGCGGCCATAAACGCGTAACAGCCGGATTCTCATGGCTTTACACCGGACTGCTCAGAGAGACATTATATACATTGACAGGTCTTACGCTCTGCACCGGCAGAAAATCCGAATTTGAGGAGATTCTGGACAATCTCATCGCTGACAATCAGGAACGTTTCCTCACAAGGACCACCCAGATTGAGGCTCCGCTGATGCTCGGACTCGTTCTTCAGGAATATATCAATGCAGGTGCTTCCGCAAAGAAGGTATGGACCAAATACGGCGACTTTGTCAAGAAGGTGATCTGCAGTTATGCTCCGGGCGTGAGAAAGGAAGTGTCCCTGCAGCCTAACGGACTGCTGTGGGCCCAGAAAGACAAGACGGCATTGACCTGGATGAATGCCTATATCGACGGCAATCCTGTTACGGAAAGGGCCGGATATCAGGTGGAGACCAATGCCTTCTGGTATGACATGCTTTCCTTCGCGCTGGAAATGGAAGGGAAATATGGCAAGAAGTCAGACGATTTCATCACGAGGTGGACACCGATAAGAGATCTCGTGGCTGAGAACTATCAGAAGACGTTCTGGATGCCTGACAAGGGTTATCTTGCTGATTATGTAGATAATAACGGACAGAATACTGATGTTAGACCTAACCAGCTCTTCGCATTGGCCGTATTCCATCAGCCTGTGGACGATTCTGTCGTCGGCAGCATGATGAACATAGTGGACAGGGAACTTGTGACGGCTCGGGGAATCAGGACATTGTCTCCGCGTGATGAGAAATATAAGGGCGTCTATGAGGGAACTCAGCGTGAGAGGGACTTGGCCTACCATCAGGGCTGCGCCTGGCCTGCATTGCTGATGCCATATGCGATAATCAAGTTCAAGATGCATGGTGCAGCGTTCTGCAAGCGTGCTGAATGGCTTATGGAAGGCTTCTATGCCGATTTGAACAAGCATGGCGTGGGTGCGTTCTCGGAACTTTATGACGGAGACCCACCTCATGAGCCGCATGGCGCCATCTCTTCTGCAATGAGTACGGCGGCGCTTCTGTACATGGAAAGTCTGATCAACAAATACAAGGAGGAACGATAATGAGAGTGCTGATGTTCGGATGGGAATTCCCTCCACATATTGCCGGCGGTCTTGGAACTGCTTGTTATGGAATAGTTAAAGGACTCTCGCACTGCGGAGTAAGCACGATGTTCGTGATGCCTTCCGCTTCGGGTGACGAGGACCAGAGCGCTGCGCAGATCATCAATGCCAGCGACGTGCCTGTTCAGATAACTGATACTATGAATGTAGATGATTTTCTGGACAAGGTGCAGTTCGTGCATATCGGTACCAATATGGTTCCGTATCTGGATCCTGCAGAGTTCCACACCTTGGTGGAAGAGGACAGGAGGCGTCAGGTGCGTGATTTTTCCGTACATTACGGACACACCTACAAGTTCTCCGGAAAGTATGGCTCCAATCTTATGGAAGAGGTTGCCAGGTACGCCATGGTCGGCGGTACGATTGCGATGACACACAAGGACGAGTTCGATGTCATCCACGCGCACGACTGGCTTACATATATGGCCGGCATTGCCGCGAAACGTCTGTCGGGCAAGCCTCTTGTGGTTCACGTTCATGCCACGTCATTTGACCGCAGCAGCGACAACAACATTGACACCCGCGTCTATGATATCGAGAAACGCGGAATGGAAGCTGCTGATAAGGTGATTACGGTGAGCGACCTGACCAGAAACATAGTCATAACGAAATACGGCATTGACCCGTCAAAGGTCGTGACTGTCCACAATGCGGTGGATTTCAGTGGCAGGAGCAATGTCAATGTCGAGAGGGGAGTGAAGGACAAGGTCGTCACTTTCCTCGGACGTATAACATTCCAGAAAGGACCTGAATATTTCATCGAGGCGGCAGCAAAAGTGCTGAAAAGATGTGACAATGTCCGTTTTGTGATGGCCGGAAGCGGTGATATGATGAACCGCTCGATACGTCAGGTGGCAAGGCTCGGCATTTCCGACAGGTTCCATTTCACCGGATTCCTCAGAGGAAAAGAGGTGCAGGAAATGTTTGCATTGTCAGATGTGTATGTAATGCCTTCAGTATCAGAGCCTTTCGGTATTTCTCCATTGGAGGCGATGCGTACTGGCGTGCCTTCTGTGATTTCCAAGCAGTCAGGTGCGGCTGAGGTGCTCAAATATGCCTTCAAGGTGGACTTCTGGGATGTGGATGCGATGGCAGACGAGATCTATGCGCTTCTGAAGTATCCTGCATTGGCCAATTTCGCCTCAAAATATGGTTTTGACGAGGTCAACATGCTCAAGTGGAACAATGCGGCGGTCAAGATCAAGAATGTTTATGAATCAGTGATAAAATAAAAATTGACAGATATGAGTAAAAAAAGTCTATGCCTGTATTTTCAGATTCATCAGCCTGCCAGATTAAGGCTTTACAGGTTTTTCGATATAGGTAAGGATTCTCATTATTATGATGATTTTACCAATAGGACCATCCTCCGGAGAGTAGCACAGAAGTGTTATCTTCCGATGAACAGCCTCCTGCTGGATCTTATCAAGAAACATAAAGGAGCGTTCAAGGTGGCGTTCTCCATTTCCGGTTCCGCTCTCGAGCAGTTCGACAGATATGCTCCGGAAGTGATCGACAGCTTCAAGGCATTGGCCGATACCGGATGCGTGGAGTTCCTTTGCGAAACATATTATCACTCACTCGCTTCGCTGGCATCTCCGGCAGAGTTCAAGCATCAGGTCCTGAAACACAAGGCCGCCATTGAGAGCCATTTCGGAGTTACTCCGGTGACATTCAGGAACACTGAGCTCATTTACTCTGACTCTATAGGCGCACAGGTATATGAAATGGGCTTCCATACCATGCTTACCGAGGGGGCAAAGCATATTCTCGCATGGCGCAGTCCGGATTTCGTATATACCGATGACATGCAGCCTCGTCTTAAGCTTCTGCTCAGGAACTACGTTTTCAGCGATGACATAGCATTCCGTTTCTCGGACAAGTGCTGGAACGAATGGCCTCTCACGACAGACAAGTTCCTGTCCTGGATGAAAAATGAGGTAAGCGCGTCAGGTGATGTCATCAACTTGTTCATGGATTATGAGACATTCGGCGAGCACCAGAGTTCTGCTTCCGGAATTTTCGACTTCATGTCATATCTTCCGACAGCTGTCGTTTCCGACGGCACTTTCGAGTTCAATACTCCGGCTGAGGTGGTTAAGAAGTTCAAGCCTGTTTCCGAACTTGAAGTCGATGAACCTGTCTCATGGGCAGACGAGGAGCGCGATGTCACCGCATGGCTCGGCAACGAACTCCAGCAGGAGGCGTTCAACAAACTGTATGCTCTGTATGAGAAGGTTGCATTGATCAATGATCCTGCTCTGTTCAATGACTTCGGACATCTTCAGGAGAGTGACCACTTCTACTACATGTACATGTGCACGAAATTCTTCTCTGACGGGGAAGTCCACAAATATTTCAACCCGTATGACACCCCTTACGAGGCGTTCATCAACTATATGAACGTTTTGAGTGACTTTATTATCAGAGTAGATGAGGAATATTCAACAAGTGTTGCTAAATTTGCAGCTCCGAAAGAAACCGAGAACAAGGTGAAAGCCAAGGCGGTAAAGAAGGTAAAGGAAGAAAAGGCTGAGAAAACTGTGAAGAAGCCGGTCCGTACCGTAAAGGCCAAGGCGGTAAAAAAGAAGACTGAAAAATAATGGCAAAAGAGTTGAACAAACCTGATTATCTGTTTGAGGTCAGCTGGGAAGTCTGCAACAAGGTCGGCGGAATCTATACGGTGATAGCCACCAAGTCCCTCTTCCTCAGATCCCAACTGAAAAGACATCATATACTTATAGGTCCTGACGTCTGGATGGATACGGATGCGAATCCTGATTTTCATGAAGACCCGCTGTTGTGGCAGGACTGGAGACTAGAGGCTGCCAAGAGCGGCCTCCGTCTCAGAATAGGGCGCTGGAACGTGCCGGGTAATCCGGTTGCGATTCTGGTGGATTTCAAGCAGTTCCTTACGGAGACTGACGGCATCCTTACCAAGTACTGGGAACTGTACGGAGTGGATTCCATCACCGGAAACTGGGACTACAAGGAATCAGCCCTTTTCGGGTATGTTTCAGGTAAAGTCATTGAAAGTTACTGTAATTTCTTTCTGTCACCTGCCGACAAGGTCGTTGCGCAGTTCCATGAATGGCAGACAGGTGCAGGTGTCCTGTATCTGAAATATAAGAAACTTCCGATTGCAACGGTATTTACGACCCACGCGACTGTCGTGGGCCGTTGCCTTGCCGGAAACAATCTTCCGCTGTATGACTCCATGCAGTCGTACAACGCTGAAGAAAAGGCGAGACAGTTCAATGTCACCGCACTCCATTCTCTTGAGAAGAAGTCTGCGGAAAATGCTGACGTGTTCACTACGGTCAGCGAAATCACAGCAATAGAATGTGAGCATTTCCTCGGAAGGCAGGTGGATGTGGTTACGCCGAACGGCTTCGAGAACAGTTTCACGCCTGCGACCGACCAGGAGTATGACGAGAAGCGCAACGCCGCAAGAGGCAAATTGCGTGAGGTCGCTTCTGCAATGTCCGGCTGCGAGGTGGCGCAGGACGCTATCCTCATCGGTATCGGCGGACGTTACGAGTATAGGAACAAAGGCATTGACGTATTCATTGACGCAGTTTCCAAAATCAAGAACTCGGACTTCCGCGGCAAGGAGATACACGCATTCGTGATGATTCCGTCAGGTCATAACGGGGCGGACCGCGAGCTCGTGGCCAAACTCTCCGGAAAGAGTGACAGCTCCTATACGACTCAGGTTACACATTATCTGATGACACCTGAGTATGACCAGATTACAAGGCGGTTCAGGGAACTCGGCCTGGACAATTCCAAAGACTCCAACATCAAGATATATTTCGTGCCGTCATATCTCAACGGTACGGACGGAGTGTTCAACATGAAGTACTACGACCTGCTCGTGGGACTTGATTTGGCATTGTTCCCGTCATATTATGAGCCTTGGGGCTATACTCCGCTCGAGAGCCTTGCGTTCCGTGTCCCTACATTGACCACGACACTTGCCGGTTTCGGCCTTTGGGTGGATACCCATTATAACAAGGAACATCCTGGTATCGAGGTGGTAAAGAGGACCGACTCCAACTATTTCGAGGTCGTGGATGCAGTCGCTTCACGAATCCGCGAGATCGCATTGGTAACAGACGAACAGAGAAAAGAATATATGGACAATGCCAAGGATGTATCATCCATCGCATTGTGGGAAAATCAGATAAAATATTATCAGGAAGCCTATTCCAAGGCAATCGACAAGGTCATTGCCGCAAATGGCGCTTATCCGGAAGTGAAAGAAAAACCAATTATGAAATACGAAAAAATTCCTGTCAGTACACCTTCTTGGAAGAGTGTTATGGTCGTCAGACATCTGCCTGACGCATTGAGTGGACTTGAGGAGCTTTCCAAGAACCTGTGGTGGTGTTGGAACGAAAGCGCCAAGGCATTGTTCAAAGCCATTGACCCTGAAATCTGGCACAACTCCGGCCATAACCCGATGGTGGTTCTGGACAAAGTGAGCCTCAAGAGGTTCAATGATCTTAGCAAGGACTCTGCCTTCCTTGGTCAGTATCAGAGTGTTATGAACGAGTTCAGTGAGTATATGGCCGCAAAGGCAGACAGAAAGGATCCGTCGATCGGTTATTTCTGTATGGAATATGGTCTGGACTCTTCATTGAGCATCTATTCCGGCGGACTCGGTATCTTGGCCGGTGACTACCTGAAAGAGACCAGCGACATGAACGTGAACCTTGTGGCTGTCGGTCTGCTCTACAGGTACGGCTACTTCACACAGGTCCTTTCAGCCCAGGGAGACCAAGTGGCAAAATATGACGCACAGAACTTCTCCAGAATTCCTGCAAGCCCTGTTATGGACAAGGACGGAAACTGGATGACTACAAGTGTGGCATTCCCGGGACGTACAATCACAGCCCGCATCTGGAAGGTCGCTGTCGGCAGGACAGATTTGTATCTGCTTGATACAGATTATGAAGCAAACATTGACGAAGATCGTCAGGTAACATATCACCTTTATGGTGGAGACTGGGAGAACAGACTTAAACAGGAACTTCTCCTTGGCGTAGGCGGTGTCCGTGCTCTCCGTGCTCTCGGACTGAATCCGCAGGTATATCACTGCAACGAGGGGCACGCCGCATTCATCGGTCTGGAAAGACTCCGCGAATATATCCAGAATGACAATCTGGACTTCCCGGAGGCTCTCGAAGTCGTAAGGGCATCTTCATTGTTCACTACCCACACTCCGGTTCCTGCCGGACACGATGCTTTCGATGAAGGCATGCTCAGAAAGTACATCGGACACTATCCTCAGCGTCTGAAGATCGACTGGGAGACAATGATGGGACTCGGCAAGATCAATGGCTCAGATGTCAATGAGAAGTTCTCCATGAGTATTCTCGCCGCGAACATTTCACAGAATGTGAACGGTGTGTCGATGCTCCACGGAAAAGTAAGCCAGGAAATCTTCTCCAACATGTATCCGGGATATCTTCCGGAGGAGCTCTATATCAGCTATGTGACCAACGGTGTGCATTATCCTACATGGGCATCCAAAGAGTGGAAAGCTATCCACGCGAAGGTGTTCGGCCCTGAGTTCCAGACACATCACTATGACAAGAAGTGCTTCGAAGGCATCTACAAGGTAGGTGACGAAGAAATATGGAATGCAAGAAAAGAGCTGAAGTCCACACTTATCAGGGTGGTCAAGGAGAAACTCTCAAATCCTGCAGTGGCGAACCACTATTCTCCACGTCAGGTGGTTACCATCAAGGAAACTCTCCGCGATGACGTGCTGACCATCGGATTTGCAAGACGTTTCGCTACATACAAGCGTGCGACATTGCTCTTCTCTGATCTCGACAGGCTCGATGCCATCGTGAACAATCCAAAGATGCCTGTACAGTTCCTCTTCGCTGGCAAGGCGCATCCGGCAGACAAAGCCGGTCAGGACCTCATCAAGAGAATCGTGGAAATATCCAAGCAGGACCGCTTCATCGGCAAGATAGTATTTGTTCCGGGCTATGACATTTCCCTTGCCAAGAGACTTGTGCAGGGCGTGGATGTCTGGATGAACAATCCTACAAGGCCACAGGAAGCTTCCGGAACATCAGGCGAGAAGGCAGCCATGAACGGCGTCATGCATTTCTCCGTTCTCGACGGATGGTGGGTTGAGGGATATAAGCCGGGCGCAGGCTGGGCTCTTCCTCTCAAGCGCACTTATGACGACCAGAACTACCAGAATGAGCTCGATGCCGCCACGATCTATACGACTATTGAGAACGAAATCGCTCCTCTGTACTATGACGTGGACAAGGCTACAGGCCGTTCAGCTTCATGGATTGAATATATCAGGAACACTGTCGCTCAGGTTGCCTGCAACTTCACCACGAACAGGATGCTTACGGATTACGTGAACCAGTACTATGCTCCTCAGTCAGTCAGGGCGGAAAGCCTGATTGCTGACGACTACAAGGTGGCTCGTGAAATCGCGTCATGGAAGAAACTCGTGCGCAAGGAGTGGCCTGACATCGAAGTGATCTCGTACACACAGCCGGATTCTTCATATTCGCTGTCGCTCAAGAATGTGCTCAATGCAGAGGTCGTGCTGAATATCGGTGACCTCAAGCCTGAGGATATCGGAGTCGAGATGCTCTTCGCTACGACCGACAACAAAGGAAAACTTCATATACAGGACAAGTGTGATTTCAATATCGTTGAGGCCAAGGACGGTGTGGTGAAATACCAGACATCCATCCTTCCTGAACGTTCAGGAATGTATCAGGTAGCAACCAGGATATATCCGAAGAATCCGCTTTTGCCTCACAGACAAGATTTCGGACTTGTAAGATGGTTGTAGCCACAGGATTTTTCGACGGTGTCCATCTTGGGCACCGTTTTATTTTACGCACTCTGGTAGAAGAGGCAGCTGCACGTGGCGATGAAAGCATGGTCGTCACATTCTGGCCGCATCCGCGCAATGTCCTGCAGGATGATGCCAGGAATCTGCGTCTGCTTACCTCGATGGAAGAGAAGAAAGCGCTTCTGAAAAGCATTGGCGTGGACCATATCGAGGTTCTGCCGTTTTCCAAGGCATTCAGCCGTCTGACCGCGGAAGAATATCTGAAGGAATATATCATAGGAAAGTTCGGGGGCAATGCCATCCTGCTCGGTTATGACAACAGGCTTGGTTCCGATCTCTGTACTCCTGAACAGACGGCGGCATTGGCCGAAAAGTTGGGGCTGGATGTCATAAGGCCTGAATCATATACTGCGGAAGGCGGTATCGTGGTGAGTTCCACCAAAATACGCAATGCATTGGCATCGGGGGACATTGTCCTTGCCAATTCGATGCTCGGTTATGACTACAAACTCTTCGGTGTGGTAGTGTCCGGCAACCGCCTGGGGCATACCATCGGATTCCCGACCGCGAACATGCAGCTGTACGAGCCTCTGAAGCTCGTTCCCGGCAACGGCGTCTATCTGGTCAAGGTAGAGACACTCGGCAATGTCTATGACGGAATGTGCAACATCGGTGTCCGCCCGACCATCGGCTCAGGGAATACCATCACCATTGAAACGAACATCTTCGATTTCGACGAGGATATCTACGGTCTTGACATCTGCGTATCGTTCGTCTGCAAAATCCGTGACGAGGTGAAGTTCAATGACCTTTCCCTTCTTGCCGCGCAGCTGGAGAAGGACAGGGAGCACTGCCGGAATATTCTCGACAAAAAATGAGGGAATCAGCGTAATCCTTTGAAAATAATTACTTAACTTTACGTGGACGGGGAGAGGATAACCGCGGACAATAGCATTGAAACGTATGGATTTTCTGGATATTATATGGATTGTAGTCTGTATCGTCCTTGTGGCGGTGCCTGACTTAGTGTTCAATAATAAAAAGAAGAAATCCGCACACGGCAGGACACGTACTTCCGGACCGATGCCGCAGAGGCCGTCTGTCCCGTCAGAGCCTGAGTCAATGCCTGAGTCAATGTCTGAGTCAATGCCGACAGATGACGAACCTGAGGATTTCCCTGTATGGACAGAGCCGGAAGTGACAGAGGAGCAGTCTGTGCCGCAGGTGCAGGCCGTAGAGCAGCCGAAACCGGTGGTAGAGCAGTTCAAGCCGGTAGTGGAGCAGCCGAAACCGGTGGCGGTAAAGGAAGTGGCCAGAAGACCGGCGTCTCCAGCACCTCAGACTGACAGTAGCCAGGCGGATGACGGAAAGAAACGTGAAGGACTGCGTGTGGATCCGCGTAACTTGGTGATTTACACGGCGATAATGGAGCCGAAGTTTAAAGAGATGTAGTAAAGGCATCTTTTTTGAAATTAAGGAAAATTGACTATATTTGCATAACAAGTCAAGGGTTCTGTCCGAGCGGCAGGACTCGTTTTTAATTGTATAAGCGAAACGTAATTTTTATTATTATGGCAGAAGTTCATTATATGACACAGGATGGTCTGGACAAACTGAAGAAAGACCTCGCTGATGCACTTGCACAGCGTCCTGTAATCTCAGCCGCTATTGCAGAGGCCAGAGAAAAAGGCGATTTGTCAGAAAATGCTGAATATGATGCGGCCCGTGATGCCCAGGCTCTCTTGGAGCTCAAGATCGCGAACCTCAAGAACCTTGTAGCCAATGCGAAAGTCATTGACGAGTCTCAGATCGGAACCGACAAGGTCCAGATGATGAACAAGGTGAAAGTTGAGAATATGGCGATGAAGAAAGTCATGGAATTCACCATCGTAGGAGAGACTGAGGCTGACTTTGCGCACGGAAAACTCGCATCCACCACACCTATCGCCAAGGCGCTTCTTGGACATTCCAAAGGCGAAATCGTGGAGGCTAACGTGCCTTCCGGTGTCATGAAATTCAAGATTCTGGACATAACACTTTAGTATATGGCTACGATTTTCACTAAAATCGCCAAAGGAGAGATTCCTTCATTCAAGGTTGCCGAGAATGAAGATTACTATGCTTTTCTGGACATCAATCCTCTGGTAAAGGGACATACCCTTGTCATTCCGAAAAATGTGGAGGACGACTATATTTTCCACTTGGACGACAAGACTTATCTCGGACTTTGTGAGTTTGCGAAGAAAGTGGCATTGGCCGTGCAGGCCGCTGTCCCTTGCAAGCGTATAGGTGTCTGCGTGCTGGGACTGGAAGTGCCTCACACTCACATACATCTGGTTCCTCTCCAGCAGGAGAGCGATATCGATTTCCGAAAAGAAAAGCTCAAGCTGTCCCAGGAAGAATTCCAGGAAATAGCATCATCAATCCTTTCCGAATATGAGAAAATTAAATAAAATCATCTGCCTGTCCGTGGCAGCGGCAGCTTTGGCATCCTGCGGCAGCAATGCCCGCATTGAGGGTACATTGTCAGATGCTCCGTCTTCTGAAGTTATCGTGAAGCTGCTCAATGTGAACCATTACGATGTGCTGGATACCGTAAAGACAGATACCAAGGGCAGATATGAATATAAATTGCCTGTAGAGTCCGGCCAGCCGGAGTTTATCTATCTGTTCTACAAGAATACCCGCATCGCGTCGATGCTCCTGCAGAAAGGCGATAAGGTCAATGTGGTGTCAGACACTATCGGAACATATTCTGTCACCGGTTCAGACGAGACATTGAAACTGATGGACGTGGAGAAGGATGAGGCGGAGTTCAATAACCGTTTCTTCTCGGCTTCCGCCCGCCTTGCTGATTTGAACCAGTCATCACAGGCTGCATTGGACCTCAAGAAAGAGATTACTGCCCAGTACATCGACTATTACAGAAGCAGGGTGAAATACGTGTTGCAGAACTCTCATTCGCTGACCTGTATTCCGGTTCTGTACCAGACTGTAGGTGATGCGATTCCTGTATTCAGCCAGTCCACGGATGCCATTCATTTCAGAAACATCTCTGATTCGCTCAAGGCAGTTTATCCTGATTCAAAATACGTCAAGGCACTTTCACAGGAGGCTGACAGGAGAATGAAACTGCTTAACCTGGATGCCCAGATCAAGAATGCCGGCACTTCCGGATTCCCTGATATGGAACTTCCTGATGTAAATGGCAAGAAAGTGAAACTCAGCAGCCTCGATACCAAGATGGTGATGATCTACTTCTGGAATTCTGCAGATGCAGCCCAGAAGATGTTCAATCAGGATGTCATGAAGCCTGTTTACAATGAATATCATCAGAAAGGCTTCGATATCTACAGCGTATCGGTGGATGCTGACAAGGCATCCTGGGCATCAGTGGTCAAAAGCCAGAATCTGCCGTGGACCAATGTCTCCGATGTCAGCGGTTCAGCAGCGGCTCTGTACAATGTCACAAGTCTTCCGATGCTTTACTTCATCGAGAACGGCAGCATTGTCCAGGCTCCTGGCGTAAAAGACGGCCCGACACTGAGGGCCTTCCTCAAAGCAAGAATGTAAGCACAATCCTTTACTGTACGGATGGTCAACATTTGCGCGATTGGAATAGGGAACAGGGCCAGGAAATACCTCGAGTATGTGGAGGCTAACCCTGACAAGGCCAAGGTATGCGCAGTCGTGGACACCGATCCGTATCGTCTCAAGGAGGCGCGCGACAGATATTCTCTTGCGGAAAACCAATGCTTTACGAATGTGGATGACTTCATCTGTTCCGGAATAAGGGCAGATGGAGTCATCGTCGCTACTGGAGACGACACGCATTATTCCATCTCACGCAAAGTCATTGAAGCAGGGATGAATCTGCTTCTGGAGAAGCCGATGGCGGACAGCATTGACCAATGCCGCGAACTCATCGCCCTCGCGGAGCGCAGAGGTGTCATTACCTCGATGTGCTATGTGATGCGCTATCACCCTTACTATACCAGGATAAAGGACATCGCTGCTTCCGGTGAACTGGGAGAAATAAAGGCGATCAGGCATCGTGTCAATGTCGGGATTGACCGTATGACACACACTTTCGTCAGAGGCCTCTGGGCCCGGAAAGAAGATTCCTCGCCTATTTTCATATCCAAGTGTTGCCACGACGTGGATTTCATATTCTGGCTGATCGGACAGGACACACCGGATGAGAAGATGGACATCCGCTCGAAGGGTAGCCTGACAAGATATTGTCCCGAGTCGGCACCGGAGAAAGCCGCCGCCCGGTGCATAGCCTGCCCGATAGAAACCGGTTGCCGTTATTCTGCCGTGAACCTCTATCGCCGGCGCAAGGAGTGGATAGGAAACTTCGAAGTGGCCACGGGCAGAACCATCGATGATGCCATAGAAGCGGAACTCCGTACAGGACGTTACGGCAGATGCGTATATCATTGTGACAATGACGTTTTCGACTGGCAGACAGCATCCATTACGATGTCCTCCGGCCTGAAAATCGAAATTACCATGGACGGCATCATTGACCTGGACGGGCGCGTGACTGAGATTACATTTGCGGACGGGCTCCTGAAGGCAGAGGACAATATCATTACATTGACAAGAAATGACGGCTCACTCCTCAGGTCAGAAGATTTCAGCGAAATCTGTGCTCAGCCGCTCCATGCCGGGGCTGACATCGCCATAATTGAAGACTTCTGCAATGCTGTCAGGACCGGTTTGAGGACAAGATGTTCTCTCGGGGATGCGCTCCCGGGACTCGAGGCCTGTTTCGGCGTGGAAGCAGGACTTTGCTAATCACGGAATTATTCATTATTTTTACAATTTCCAAGAAGGCGGAATGTACCGCCGGACAAACAGATAAATTTAGATAATATGAAGAAGTATATCATCGGCTCGCTCTTCGCCATCGCGGCAGTGGCCTGCACATCGGTCTCCACGACCACTACATTGAAAGGAAAATTCTCCGGAGCGGACGTTCCTGAAGAAATCACTGTGACTGTACCAGGAATGATTGACACCACCGTCCAGCTGCGCAATGCCGCATTCAAACTGGAAATTCCTGTGAACAAGGCAGTCCTCGGTGAAATCAACGTGGGCGGTCCGAAAGGAAGATTCATTTCTGACGGAACTGTGCTTACAGTCGATCTCAACGACGGTCTCGTGGAAGTGACCTCCGACAGGCCTGCTGCATCAGTTACTGCGAAATTCAACGCTTTTGCAGATGAACATAAGGGTCTGGTCGCATCGTATAGAAGCACAATGGTCGCAATCTCTGACAGCACTGGACTTTCCGCCCAGCAGAAGGACAGCCTCCAGGAAGAGTTCTATAACTCGTTCAATGACAAGTACAATGAGTTCAATACTGAAGCTGTCAAGAACAATTCTGACAATGTCATTTCAGTTATCGCTCTCCAAAATATCTATGGCGACATGTCCGATGCTGACCTTGAGAAAGTCATCGGCGGCATTGACTCGGCCGTAGTTGCCTCCAGCAGTTTCATATCCGCAATCCAGAAGGGTATGGAAGCGAGAAAATCCACTGCTGAGGGTATGAAGTTCACGGATTTCTCCATCATGCAGCCGAACGGCAAGGATGTCAGCCTCTCTGATTACGTCGGAAAAGGCAAATATGTCCTCGTGGATTTCTGGGCTTCATGGTGCCGTCCATGCAAACACGAAATTCCGAACATCAAGAAGGTTTACGACAAGCATCACGGAAAGGATTTCGACGTTCTGAGCGTGGCTGTCTGGGAGAGGACGCCGAAGGAAAGCATTGACACTGCCAAGGCTTATGGCGTGAACTGGAATCAGATTGTAGATGCCAAGAGTGTACCTACGGATATCTACGGCATTGTAGGAATTCCTCACATTATCCTCTTTGGCCCTGACGGAACCATCATCAAGAGAGGTCTGTACGGCGAAGCTATCGAAGAAGAGGTCTCCAAATACGTGGAGTAATTGACAGTCAGAGAAAAAATAGCACTGTTTCCACATTCCCCCGGAGTTTACAGATATTATAACTCCGAGGGGATTGTCATATATGTGGGCAAGGCCAAGGACCTCCACAAAAGGGTTGCGCAGTATTTCGTGTCTCCTGACCGGCTCAATGCCAAGACACGTATTCTCGTTTCCAAAATCGCCGATGCGCAGTATTCAGTGGTCGATTCCGAAGCGGATGCGCTGCTTTTGGAGAACAATCTCATAAAGCAGTACAAGCCGAAGTACAATATACTCCTGAAGGACTCCAAGACCTATCCTTGGATATGCGTCACCTCGGACGAGTTTCCGAAAATATACCTTACGCGCCGAATCGTGAAGGGGAACCGTTATTTCGGCCCTTACAGTTCAGTGATTCATGCGAGGAATCTGCTGGAGTTCATTTCTGAGAACTATAAAATCCGCTCCTGCAACAACAAGATTACTTCAGACAGTGTGCTGCGCGGCAAATTCAGGCCATGTCTGGACTTCCACATCGGCAGATGTGCGGGCTGCTGTATCGGCAAGATCTCGGTCAAGGAGTACAATGCCGAGATTGAGGAAATCGTGAGCCTACTGAAAGGCGGGGCAAGTGAAGTGATACAGCATTACAGGCACCTTATGACACAGGCCGCGGACAATCTCGAGTTCGAGCAGGCCCAGGTTTACAAGCAGAAGGTGGATTCCCTCCAGCAGCATTATTCCAAGTCGGTAATCACATCGGCTTCGGATACCAATGTGGACGTGTTCTCACTTGTGACCGATGCCAATGAGTCTTACGGCAATTTCATGCGTGTCAGAGGCGGCGCCATCATCCAGTCGCTCAATCTCGGCTTCAAGATGAACATCGAGGAAGAGCCTGAAGCTGTGCTGAGCGAATTCATTGCTGAGATAGAATCCAAATTCGGAAAGATCAGCGGGGAAGTAATCGTTCCTTTCCTGCCTGATGTGGAAATGGAAGGCGTTTCATTCAAGATCCCGGTGAAAGGCGACAAACTCGCGATTCTCACCCTGAGTACCAAGAACGCCAAGGAATTCCAGTTCAATTCCATACGTCAGAAGGAGCATACCGATCCGGACCAGTACAAGTCAATGGTGATGGAAGAACTCCGGAAGGCTCTCGGGATGGATGTCCTGCCGCGTCATATCGAGTGTTTCGACAACTCCAATATCCAGGGAACGAATCCTGTGGCCTCCTGCGTCGTGTTCCGTGACGGAGTCCCGTCCAAGAAAGACTATCGCAAGTTCAAGATAAAGACCGTCATCGGGGCCAATGACTATGCGTCAATGAAGGAAGTCGTGAACCGCCGTTATTCGAGAATGTTGCGTGAAGATCCGGACGACCTTCCGCAGCTCATTGTCATAGACGGTGGCAAGGGACAGCTTGATTTTGCTTTCCAGGCATTGGCGGAACTCGGTCTGACTGAGAAACTTACAGTGGTTGGTCTTGCCAAGCGTCTTGAGGAGGTGATCAGGGTGGGGGATCCTTATCCTCTTTTCATTGACAGAAATTCCTCTGCGCTTAAGGTCCTGCAGCAGATCCGTGACGAGGCACACCGGTTCGGCATCACTTTCCATCGCAGTCTGCGCAGCAAGAGCCAGATAGAATCTGCATTGACCCGAATCAAAGGGGTGGGGGAGCAGACGGAGAAACGTCTTCTGATACACTACGGCAGCGTGCCGCGTATCGCGTCGGCTCCGGTCGAGGACCTCGCGGCCTTTCTCGGCAAGGAAGAACTTGCGGAACGTATTCACAATGAATTGAATAGAGAAGATGAAGAATGAAAAGAATACGAGGCTTCATTTTTCTATATTCTGAAAATTACACAATTATGATATAATAAAAGACTCTTTTCAATACCTGTGTCATGATACTCTGTTTTTTGTTTTAACTGATTGAACATACCGCTTTGCCATATTCCGGACTCCCAACGGTAACACGGCAAGCAATAGAATGGCATACTGCCCTATACAGGCAGGATTGTAACGAAGAGACTTCATCCCATACTTCCAACATTCTCTCTTCCGGTCGGCTCTGAAATACACAGAAGACTTCATTTTGAACCAAAGACCTATGTATTTGCGCAACGATGATTTATACATATAGCCAGCATCCTTACGCAACAAAGCTATCAGTTGTTGCTCCACATAATCACCGTCAAAAAAACGGGTAGGAGTTGAAGTCAGCTCCAGTTCTTCCCTCAGTATATACCATGCAAGGCACTTTTTGCTATAGGCTATCTCATACCGATACGCCAATCTGGCCCAAGTAATCAGATCCTCACCCGAAGTGATTCCCACAGGAAAACCTCCCACAGACTCCAGACAATCTTTCCTTATCACAACGGCTGAAGAACATACAGGAGGCTGCGAAAATGCCGCCACCCGGAAATAGTCCTTCAGAATGCCGTCCATGCCACAAAAATCCAAATGATTTACCCGGTTCGGCACTTTTGCTCCCGATGAATACACATAACTGTAGTTTACTGCAAATACTCCGCACTGAGGGTATTTTTGTATCAAATCATATTGCTCTTTTAAATAAGAAGGCTCCCACCTGTCATCCGCATCCAACAAGGCGATGTATTGTCCCACCGCCTGTCTGATACCTGCATTGCGGGCAGCGGACACTCCCTGGTTCTTCTGCGAAAACAACCGTATCCTGCTGTCTTTTATTCCCTTAACTATCTCCATACTCCCATCTGAGGAGCCGTCGTCCACCAATACAACTTCAAAATCAATAAAGGACTGCACCAGTACTGTTTCCAATGTACTGCGTATCTCTTTTTCCTTGTTGTAAACAGGAATCACTACTGAAAAAAACATAATTTATTTATTTTAATGAATACAAGAGCCTGTCCTTCTGGAATGCACCGTGCACTTCGCTCATCATACCCGTATCAAAGACAGCATCTTTTATCTTTTTTTTACAATAAGTCAACAATTCGGCAGCAAGCTATCCTTTATCACTGAAACCACCGCACGTGATGTATAATTTTTTCGAATAGAAACGTAGCCGTGCACCGCCAGATTCATACAAGCCGAAACATCAGACAAAACTTTGTCTAACAATACGGTATAATCACTATCCGACCGTGCCACCAACAAATCCACCCCATCTGTCAAATGAACGTCAAAACCCTTGAAGGCAAAATCCGAAAGGATACAAATCTTCTTCATGGCCAGTGCCTCCAATACTTTTATATTAGTACCCGCGCCACTATACACCGGCGACACCACCACAGAACACTTTCTATACATTTCCTTCAAATCGTCCACAAAGCCCAATACATGCACATGAGGATATGACTCCCATGCCTTACGCAAATGTTCCGGTGTCCCTTTCCCCACCACATAGAAATGCGCGTCCGGATGCTTCCGGCATACATTCTTCCATATATAGTTAATAAAATGGTCCACCCCCTGATAATTGGGAGGGAAAGCCATGAATCCGACAAACAGTATGTTTTTATTGCAACCGGACACATAATCCTGACTCTCAAGAATGGCAGGAATATTAGGCAAATATCGGCTGTTATCGGTGAGACAGTCTTGAGGATTGGCCGTATAATATAATCTGCATCGCTTCATGATTCGAGAGGCAACCCTCTTTATCCCCCAGCTTTTGTATCCGAAATAACCCCTTTTAATCCAAGAGTACGATGGGTTTTCCGCCATCTTGTGATAATTGTGCCAAGGTATATCGTCTATGTCAATCACTATATCCGCATAATCTTCAACACCACACATCACCGCTGTAGCCAAATAACGGAAAACAACGACATCGTATTTCCTGCGTTGAATCACTTCGCGATAAATGCGGCTGCACCGCCCGTTCTTCAGCGCTATTACATGCTGTCCAAACGGCACACAGCCTTTCAGTTTGGATAAAGCACCGGCTTCAAGATCTACATCATACATAAAGACATGGCTGTCCGTCACGGGTACATCCTTGTCATACAGATTAAAGAACAATACGTCCACATGTGCCGTCTGTTTCAGCGCATTAAACAAATGCCGGGTACGTTGATGCGCACCTGTTTTCTGCACATACGGGTTGTAAGTAGTTACAAACAATATATTTTTATCGTACATAAGGAGGTGAATCAAAAATTGAATAATAAGGAAATAAAGCCGCTGGAAAAAGGGAGCAAAGTCTGATGAACTTGTACACACAATACAAGACCAACAGCATAAATGCAATATATTTAAACCTGGTCTTCAAATAACATTCTGTTATAAAAGAAAAAGCA
>OHTV01000388.1_pt1 | contig 23053 bp, 17 predicted proteins | sample 1579041 | NCBI WGS metagenome assembly OHTV01 (sample SAMEA3879583, study PRJEB24766) | human gut metagenome | biome: human-associated habitat; feature: feces | place: USA | collected 1985/1987
TGCTCATTGTCGGCAAGGGCGGCGAGGGCAAGTCCCGCATCGGGCTGGTGCTGAAACGGCTCATGGGAGATGCCGCCAGCAATGGCAGCGTCCAGAAAGTCGAGAACAACCGTTTTGCCCGCGCCGATCTGGAACGCCGCCTGCTGATGATCGACGATGACATGGACATGAACGCCCTGCCCAAGACGAATTATATCAAGACCATCGTGACCGCCGAAGCCAAGCTGGACTTGGAGCGCAAGGGTGTCCAGAGCTACCAGCGGGACATTTACGCCCGGTTCCTCTGCTTCGGCAACGGTGCGTTGACCTCGCTGTATGACCATTCGGACGGTTTCTTTCGCCGCCAGCTTATCCTGACCACTAAGGACAAGCCTGCCGACCGCACGGATGACCCCTTCCTTGTGGAGAAGATGTGCGCCGAGTTGGAAGGCATCCTGCTCTGGTGTCTGGAAGGGCTGCACCGGCTGGTGCAGAACGATTTCCGCTTCACGGTCAGCGAACGAGCCGCCGCCAACGTGGACACCATCAAGCGCAGCAGCAACAATGTCATCGACTTCATGGAGTCCGAGGGCTATTTCCGCTTCAAGGCGGACTACTCCATCAGCTCCAAGGAGTTCTACGACATTTACAAGCAGTGGTGCGAGGACAACGCCTGTCACAGCGTATCGGCCATCCGTTTCAGCGCAGAGCTGCGCCAGAATGACCGCCGCTATAACCTTGAAGCCACCAACAACATCTACCTGCCCGGTGGCCGCAGGGTGCGGGGTTTTGTAGGCATCGAACCGCTTGTCCACCCCTGCCCGTAAAAAGTGCATTTTTTACGGAAGAAGTTCGTACAACCTGTACGGTCTGTACTTGTACGCATCTGTACGGCAAGCAGAATCAAATTAAAACGTATCATCGTTTGTATTTCGCTTGTTCATACGTCGTACGAACCGTACAGGTTATTTGAAGTCCGTACAGATTTTTTGTACACCCCAAGAAGGAGCGTGATCTATGAAAGCCCAATACGGCATTTTAAGGTTCAAAAAGTACAAGGGGCCTGCCATCAGCCCCATCGAAGCCCACAACGAGCGCACCAAGGAGCAGTACGCCAGCAACCCGGATATCGACACGAGCCGGAGCCGCTACAACCTTCATCTGGTGCAGCCGCAGGGCAGGTACCGGGAAGAAGCCGACCGCATGATAGCCGCCGCCCACTGCCGTGTCCGCAAGGACAGCGTGCGGGTGGTAGAGGCTCTTGTCACCGCCAGCCCGGAGTTTTTCAAAGGCAAGACGCACAGCGAAGTCAAGGCGTACTTTGCGTACGCCCTGAAATTTTTGGAGGGCAGACAGCACCCGGATACCTTTCTCTCTGCCGTTGTCCACATGGATGAGAAAACGCCCCACCTGCACCTCTGTTTTGTGCCCTTGACCGCTGACGGGCGGCTGAGCGCGAAAGAGATCATTGGCAACCGCAAGAACCTTGTGAAGTGGCAGGACGAGTTCTGGCAGCACATGGTCAAGCAGTACCCGGAGCTGGAACGGGGCGAAAGCGCCAGCCAGACCGGGCGGGAGCACATCCCGCCTCGCATCTTCAAGGAGATGACCCAGCTGACCAAGCAGAAGGAGCAGTTGGATGCCCTGCTGGTGGGTATCACCCCCTTCAACGGCAAGAGCCGTGCGGCGGAGATCAGCAAGGTGCTGGACAGCTATATCCCCAACGTAGCACGGATGAAGGACCAGCTGCGAAAGTACAACGTAGCCTTCACCAAGACCGCCGCCGAAAACGAAAAGCTGAAAGAGAAAAACAGGACGCTCTCTGCCTCGCTGGACAAAGCGAAGGAAGGGAGCGTCTTGAAGCGTCTGGAGGATGCCAAGCTGCGACAGGACTATGAAGCCGCCCTGAAAACGCTGGACAGCATCCCGCCGGAGGTCATTCGATTTTATGAGAACCGCACGCAGGAGCCTGCGATGCGCCACGATAAGTAAGGAGCAACGCCTATGTGTAATGAAATGTACGAGAATGTGAAATCTTTTGATTATACGAAAAAGTCCTTGCAGTCGGACTCTGATCCGGCTACAATGGAGGTGGTCACTCGAACCAATGCCGTCAAGTCTCCGACCAACAGCCCTGAGACCACTAAGCTGGTGTACACGGTGAAGGAGGTCGCGCAGATGCTGGCTATCAGCCAGCGTGCCGCCTACAATCTGTGCAACAGCACCACCGAGTTCCGTGTCCTGCGGGCAGGCGGAAGCATCCGCATCCCGAAAGACAGCTTCGATCTGTGGCTCTACCGGGCAGCTTGATAAGGAGGCAAATCTATGGCATATATCACGAAACGCGGCAGCTCTTACAGTGTCCGCTACACCTATCAGGACGAGCACGGCAAGAGCTGCGACAAATGGGAAAGCTTTCCCACCAAAGAGGAGGCGGTGAAACGCCAGAAGCAGATCGAACATGAACTGGCGACCGGCAATTTCCTGATCCCGTCCTCGGTGACGGTGGCAGAGTTCCTGATGGACTGGCTGCCCAAGCAGTGCAGCAAGCACAAGTGGGCACCCAAGACCTACCAGTCCAATCTGGCCCTCATCCAGAACCTCATCATCCCTTATATCGGGGAGATGCAGATGCAGAAGCTGCGTCCCTACCACATCGAAGCCCTGTACGACACCCTGAGCAAGACCCCCTGTGGGCAGTATGTGGGCGGCAAGCGGCGAGACCTCTCGCCCAAGCAGCAGAAGCGCACCCTCTCCGGCACCACCCTCCATGAAGTCCACCAGTTGCTGCACAATTCCTTTCTGTTGGCGGTGGAGTGGGGCATCCTTATTAAAAGCCCCGTCCCGGTGGAAGCGCCCAAAAAGACCACCCAAGAGCGCAGCATCTGGGAAGTGGAGGAGATGCGGGCAGCGCTGGACAGCATGGAGGACCCCATCCTGCATCTGGCAGTCCACCTGACGCTGGTGGGTGCGCTACGGGAAGGGGAGGTGGCAGGTCTGACCCCGGAGGACATCGACTTTGATGCCGCCAACGGCATGGGCACCTTCACCGTCAACCGTTCCATGCAGCGGGTGCAGAAGGACACGCTGGCACAGGTGGACAAGGGCTGCATCCTCCGCATCTTCCCGGACAAGCTGGAGGGCAGCAAGACCTCCCTCATCCTGAAGGACACCAAGACCGAGGCCTCCTGCCGCACCATCTTTATGACCGCCGCCCTGCGGGAGGAGCTGAAGCAGTGGCTGGAACGGCTGAAAAGGGAAGAAGCCCTTGACCCGGAGCGGTACCGTAACAGCGGGATGCTGCTGCGGCTGCCCAACGGTCTGGCGGTGGAGCCGGTGCTCATCCGTAAAAAGTTCCTGAAATGGCAGGATGCACACCCGGAGTTCCCCCGCATCGTCTTTCACGGTCTGCGGCATTCCAGTGCCACCTACCAGTTGATGATCTCCGGCGGTGACATCAAGGCGGTGCAGGGGACTACCGGTCACGCCAGTGCGGGTATGCTGGTGAACACCTACGCCCATATCCAGCAGTCCTCCCGTGTGGAGCTGGGCAAGAAGTTTGAAAGCGGCTTCTATGCCAAGCCCGACACCTCCAGCCCGCAGGCTGTACCCGCCGCAGGCGAACCCACCATCTCCATGACGGCTCTTTTGGAATTGCTCAAGGATGCCGACCCGGAAATGAAGGCAAAGCTCCGCTTAGCCCTGCTCACCTGATGCAAAAAAGGGCACTGATTGCAATGCAATACAGCGCCCTACATAATCGGACATGGAAAACACCGACCGTGCAAAAACCGTGCAGAAACCGTGCACCCATGGCTTACAAAACAAAAAAGCCATGAAATCTTTCGATTTCACGGCATTTTCTGGTGCGATGGAAGGGACTCGAACCCCCGGCCTACTGATTCGTAGTCAGTCACTCTATCCAGCTGAGCTACCAACGCATACGTTCCGTTCGGAACATGATGTATTTTATCACCGAACCGGGGTTTTGTCAACACTTTTTCGGAAATATTTTTAGTTTTCTCGAAAAAGGGCGTCTTTTCATCCACTTTTCTTTTATTTTTCCTGCATCAGCCCTGCTCTGCGAGGGTCTGGGCGATGCGGACGCCGGTAGGCGTGGCGGCAAGACCACCCTGACCCGTCTCCCGGAGGTCGGGGGAGAGCAGGCTGCCCACGCGGCCCATCGCGTCGATGACCTCATCGCAGGGGATGGCGTAGTCCACCCCGGCGAGGGCCATATTGGCACAAGAAACCGCATTCACTGCGCCGACCACATTCCGCTTGATGCAGGGCACCTCCACGAGGCCGGCCACGGGGTCGCAGACGAGGCCCAGCAGGTTGCCCAGTGCCATTGCGGCAGCGGCGGCGCACTGCTCGGGCGCACCGCCCTTGAGGTGGCAGAGCGCGGCAGCGGCCATCGCGCTGGCAGCGCCCACCTCGGCCTGACAGCCGCCCTCCGCGCCCGCCAGCGTGGCGCGGGCCGCGATGACCTGCCCAAAGCCGGCGGCTACATAGAGGGCGTCGCAGATGGCTTCCTCGTCCGCCTCGCCGCTGCGGGCCAGCGGCAGCAGGACGGCGGGCAGAACGCCGCAGCTGCCCGCCGTGGGGGCTGCGACGATCCTCTTCATGCAGGCATTGCACTCGGCGGTCTTGAGGGCCTCCGCTGTCACAGCGGCGAGGTAATCGCCGCCGAAGCTCCTGCCCTCTTGGTGCGCCTGCTCCACCTTGGCCGCGTCGCCGCCCGAAAGGCCGCTGCGGCTGCGCTGGGCAGGGTCATAGTCCCGGCTGGTGGCCTGCATCACCTGCCACAGATGGTGCATCGTCTCCCGGCTGTGGGCCTCGGTGAGGCGGCTTTCGGCCAGGTCGCTGCGCAGGATGGCCTCCGACAGGGAGATCTTCTGGCTGCTGGCTGCAGCCAGCATCTCTTCACAGGATAAAAACGACACGTCTCAGCCCTCCTCAGATTCTTCCGGCTCGTCGATGTTCAGGCAGGTGACCTTGCGGATGCCCGGCATCACGGCCATCTGCTGTTCCAGCACATGGGGGATATGGGAGTCACACTCCAGCACCATGACGGCGTAGCCGCCCGTCGCGGCGCGGAACACCTGCATGGACGCGATGTTGATGCGCCGCTGGGCCAGCGACATGGTGACTTCGGCGATGCATCCGGGGGTGTCCTCGTTGTGGATGATGAGGGTGTTGCTGTCGCCGCCAAAGTCGGCGGGCACGCCGTCGATCTCGGTGACGCGGATGCGCCCGCCGCCCACGGAGGCCGCCTTCAGGGTGAGGGTGCGGCCCGTCCTGCTCTTTAAGGTAAGGACTGCTGTATTAGGGTGGGCGGCGCGCAGCTCCACCGGATGGATGGTGAACTTCATCCCGGCCTCCTCGGCCAGTGCAAAGCTGTCCGGCAGGCGGGGGTCGTCCGGGCGGAGGCCCAACAGGCCCGCTACCAGTGCGCGGTCGGTGCCGTGGCCCCGGCCCGTGGTGGCAAAACTGCCATAAAGCCCGATGTCCGCCTCTGCGGGGATGTCGCCCAGCAGCTTCTGGGCCGTGTAGCCGATGCGGGCCGCGCCCGCCGTATGGCTGGAGGAGGGGCCGATCATTACCGGCCCGAGAACGTCGAAGAGACGCATGAGATTGTACACTTCCTTCCGTTTTGCAGCGTTTTGGGCCTTGTTTTCTGCCCCGCAGACCCGCCCCGGGCTGCCTCAGCTGACAAAAGAACAGATTTTCTTTCTTTTTATTATACCGCTTTTGAGCTTGTTGTGCTATAATAACTTCATAATGCTTTGAATTTGCCCTTTCAGGGGGCAGCACGGAGGGTAGAACCTATGAAACTGGTAAGCGTGGAAACTCCCGAAAAGAGTGTCTGCAAAATGACTTTCAGCGCTTCGGCTGAGGAGCTGGAGGCTGCGTCCAACGCCGTGTACGAGCGCACCCGCGCAACGTACACCATCAAGGGCTTTGCCAAGGGTGAGGCTGACCGCGCCCAGATCGAGGCCGACCGCGGCGAGCACACCTTCTGGTATGACGCCATCAACGACCTGATGGACAAGGACGTCCCGGCGCTGTACGACGCAGCGATGGCAGAACACGGCTTCCACGCAGTGGACGAGCCGGTGTACGATCTGGTCAGCGTGAAGAAGGATGAGGGCTTCGTGGCCACCGCCACCACCGCCCTGCAGCCCGAGCTGAAGCTGACCCAGACCACCGGCTTCAAGGCCGAGTGCGTCACTCCGGAAGTCACCGACAAGGAGATCGACGCCGTGCTGGAGCGCCGCCGTGCCGTCTCTGCCGAGCTGGTGCCCCACAAGGGTCCTGCCGTCAAGGGCAATATCGTCCACATCGACTACGAGGGCCTGCTGGAGGGCAAGCTGTTCAACGGCGGCACCGCCCAGAACCAGACTCTGCAGCTGGGCAGCGGCCGGATGATCCCCGGCTTCGAGGAGGGTATCCTCGGCCACAAGGGCGGTGAGGAGTTCGACATCTTCGTCACCTTCCCGGCACGCTACCACGTCAGCGACCTCGCCGGCAAGCCCGTGGTCTTTAAGATCAAGCTGCACGACGTCTGCGTCCGTCAGCTGCCCGCCCTGAACAGTGATTTTGCCAAGAAGGCCGGCAATGTGGACACGATGGACGAGTTCCGCGCCCAGATCCGTCAGCAGCTCCACGACGGCAAGCACGCCAGCGCCCTCAACCGCGCCAAGGACGCCATCCTCACCCAGCTGGCCTCCGCCGCTGAGGGCGAGCTGCCCAGCGTCCTCGTGGAGACGGCCTACCAGCAGGAGATGGAGCGGTTCCAGCAGCAGCTGCAGATGCAGCGCCTGAGCCTCGACCGTTATCTCAGTCAGGTCCATCAGACCCGCGAGAGCTTCACCGCCGCCGTCCGCGCCGTGGCCGAGAAGAACACCCGCGCCCGGATGGCCCTGCTGCAGGTGGCCCAGAGCGAGGGTCTCCTGCCCACCGAGGAGGAGATCGACAAGACCCTCTCCGAGCGTGCCGAGCGCACCAAAAAGACCCTCGAGGAGATCAAGGCTGCCACCAACGTGGAGGCCATGCGCCGCAACGAGGGCATCCGCCGCGCTGCCGATTACGTCATCGAGCACTCCACCATTGAGGAAAAATAATTTTTCTGCCCTTTGCGCCTGCACCGCCGTGCAGGCGTTTTTTGTTGTTCATTTTTTGGCTCTTGACTTTTTCCCCAAGCTGCGGTATTTTTAAGGTGAAAAAGTTTGTCCGGGCACAGCCGGGTCCCGGGCAGATAACATAAAAATTTTGCGGGGCGATCCCCCCTCATCCGGTCTTCTCTTTGCGACAGGAGGTTTTCCTTATGAAAAAGTTTCTTCTCGCTCTTTTGACAGCCGCCACAGCGGCGGCGCTGCTCTGCGGCGCTGCAGCTGTGTCCACCTACAGCGTCGGCTATGACGCACCGGCCGGCATCAGCACCATCGTGGTGCAGGACAGCAGCGCCGCCGTCGTGCTGCAGGCCGCAGACATCGACCACATCCACGCCGACTACACCTACACCTCAAGCTATGCGTTCGAAAGCTCCAAGCTCTACGACTTCTCGGTGGCGGGCAGCACCCTCACCGTGACCAAGACCCGGGAGCCGAACGCCTCCCTTACCATCAAGAGCACCGACACCCGCGCCTGCACCCTGACGCTTCAGGTGCCCCGCCAGACGCTGGCCAGCCTCACCGTCAGCACGACGAACGACAACATCACGCTGGACGGCGTTTCGGCCCAGACGGCTGCTCTGACCACCGATAATGGCCGCATCGAGGTGACGAACTTCAACGGCACCTCCCTGAGCGGCACCACCCGCAACGGCAAGATCACCCTGAGCGGCGTCACCTCCCAGAACGTGGCCGCCACCATCCAGAACAGCGGCACCCTCAAGCTTGAGAACATCTCCGCCAATGTCTGCAACGCCAAGGTCCAGAACGGCAGCATCACCGGCTCGGTGGTGGGCGACAGCAGCGCTTACGGCTTTGACCTCACCGCCGGAGGCGGCAGGATCCGGGTCTCCGACTCCAACGACCGCAATTTCCTTCTCAGCGGCAAGGACGCTCTGCAGCAGAATGCCGGCGCGCCCCAGAAGCTGAGCCTCGCCACCCAGAACGGCGACGTGGATGTGGAGTTTGTCCGTTAAATCGACCGAAAAATGCCTGTGCAGCAGATGCCGCACAGGCATTTCTTTTTTACCCGGCAAGGGCGTTGAAGCCCATGACCACCACGCCGAGGATGACGAGGATGATACCGGTGGCCCGGTTGAGGGTCTTGGCGTCGGCCTTATTGGCAAAGACGGCTGCGATGCGCGCCCACAGCAGAGTAAAGATGACGCAGAGCACCCAGACGTACCAGTCCGGTGCGCCGCCAATGGCGAAATGGCTGACCGCGCCGGTGAGAGCCGTGAAGGTCATGATGAATACGCTGGTACCCACAGCAGTCTTCAGCTCGTAGCCGAGGACGCTGGTGAGGATGAGGAGCATCATCATGCCGCCGCCTGCGCCGATAAAGCCGCAGATGAAACCGATGAGGACGCCGCAAACCACGGACTGGATGGCCCGCTTCCGGGCGCTGACGCCCTCCATGGCCTCCTTGGTGGTCATGACGGGCCGGACGATGAACTTGATGCCCAGCAGGAAGGTCATGAACACCGAGAAGCTGCCCATGGTGGCCGAGGGCAGCAGGCTGGCCACCCAGCTGCCCACCACCGTGAACGCCAGCACACTCACCATCATGATGAGGCCGTTCTTGATGTCGAGATTCTTGTTTTTGTGGTAAGTGTAGGCCGAGACGGCGCTGGCCAGCACATCCGACGAGAGGGCAATGCCCACAGCCATGTAGGGGTCCATGTGCAGGAAGGTGATGAGCATGGGGCTGATGACCGCTGCTGCGCTCATGCCCGCAAAGCCGGTGCCGAGGCCCGCGCCCATGCCGGCGAAAAAGGTAACGATTACGGTAAATAAAACACTCATGTATCTCTCTCCAAAATTGCATCCAGATTTTTGTTCATAATGTCCATCGTCTCGCAGAAGGCTTTCCGCTGGGCCTCGGTGGTATTCTCGAGCAGCTTCTGGCCGAACTCCTCCTGCAAAGCGCGGCCCCGTACAATGATGGGCTGTGCCTTTTCGGTGCAGCGCAGCAGGGTGCGGCGGCGGTCGGCAGGGTCGGCCTCGCGGACAAGATAGCCCTCCTGCACCAGACGGTCTACGTTCACCGAGACGAGGTTAGCCTTCAGCTTCCGCATCTCCACCACGTCGCTGGCGGTCTGGTAGCCGGGGTTATTGGCGAGGAACATCAGGATGTCAAAGGCCGTCTGGGTCAGGTGCAGCTTCTGGCACAGGGGTTTGCAGAGGGCAGCGTAGGCCGCTGCGGTCTTTCGCCCGAATTCGATGCCCGGGGTGTTCATGGGGTGCCTCCTTGTGATTCAAAATTGTATCATTCAAATTTGAAGTAATGATAGCACAGCGCCGCCGGAATGTCAAGAAAAAAAGGAGCGGCCCGCGCAAGGCCGCTCCCTGTTTCCGTTTTCTTTACAGCATCATGATGAGCCGCGTGCCGAAGGCCGCCAGCCATGCTACGATGCACTGATTTGCCACCATGATAAACGCCCACTTGCCGCCCAGCTCCCGCTTGACCGAGGCCACCGCCGCGATGCAGGGCGTATAGAGCAGGCAGAACACCAGCAGGGGTGCAGCCGCCGCCGGGGACAGCGCAGCGGCAAAGGCCGCAGAGGAGCCATAGAGGATGGTGAGGGTCGAAACGACGCTCTCCTTGGCCATGAAGCCGGTGATAAGAGCCGTGGACACCCGCCAGTCGGCAAAGCCCAGCGGCGCAAACAGCGGTGCGATGCCGCTGGCCAGCCACGCAAGGATGCTCTGCTGCGGGTCAGTGGTGAGGCTGAGCCGCAGGTCGAAGCTCTGCAGGAACCAGATGATGATGGTCGCCGCAAAGATGACCGTAAAGGCGCGCTGGAGGAAATCACGGGCCTTTTCCCAGAGCAGCTGGACCACATTCTTGAGGCCGGGCAGGCGGTAGTTGGGCAGCTCCATCACAAAGGGGACGGCCTCGCCCTTAAAGACGGTGCCCTTCAGCAGGATGGCCATCAGGATGCCCACCGCAATGCCGAGGAAATAGAGGCTTACCATCACCAGAGCCGCGTGCTCCGGGAAAAAGGCCGCCGCGAACAGGCTGTAGATGGGCAGCTTAGCCGAGCAGCTCATAAAGGGGGTGAGCAGGATGGTCATTTTGCGGTCACGCTCCGAGGGCAGGGTGCGGCTGGCCATGACGCCGGGGACGGTGCAGCCGAAGCCGATGAGCATCGGCACGATGCTGCGCCCCGAGAGGCCGATGCGCCGGAGAAGCTTATCCATCACGAATGCCACGCGGGCCATGTATCCGGTATCCTCCAGCAGAGAGAGGAAGAAGAACAGGGTCACGATGATGGGCAGGAAGCTCAACACACTGCCCACACCGGTGAAGATGCCGTCGATGACCAGCGAGTGGACGGCTGCGTTGACGTTCCACGCCGTGAGGGTGGAGTCCATCGCGGCGGTCAAGGCATCAATGCCCGCTTCCAGCAGGTTCTGGAGCGCCAGACCAATGACGCCGAAGGTGAGGTAGAACACCAGCGCCATGATGCCCACAAAGGCCGGGATAGCGGTATAGCGGCCCGTGAGGAACCGGTCGATCCGGGCCGAGCGGAGCTGCTCCTTGCTTTGGCGGGGCTTCACGACGGTCTGCTCCACCAGCTGGTGGATGAAGTGGAACCGCATATCTGCGATGGCGGCGGCGCGGTCCAGACACCGCTCCTGCTCCATCTGGACGATGATGTGCTCGATCATCTCTTTTTCGTTCTGGTCGAGCTTCAGGGCCGCTTCGATGCGCTGGTCGCCCTCCACGAGCTTTGTGGCCGCAAAGCGCACCGGGATGCCTGCGGCCTTGGCGTGATCCTCGATCAGGTGGATGATGCCGTGGATGCAGCGGTGGACTGCGCCGCCGTGATCCTCCTCGCCGCAGAAATCCATCCGGCCCGGCCGCTCCTGATACTTTGCGACGTGGAGCGCATGATCCACCAGCTCGTCCACGCCCTCGTTCTTTGCCGCAGAGATGGGCACGACCGGGATGCCCAGCATGGCCTCCATCTTATTGATGCGGACGGTGCCGCCGTTGCCGCGCATCTCGTCCATCATGTTCAGCGCCAGCACCATCGGCGTATCCAGCTCCATGAGCTGCATGGTGAGATACAGATTCCGCTCGATATTGGTGGCGTCCACGATATTGATGATGCCCGTGGGCTTCTCACCGATGATGAACTGCCGGGTCACGATCTCCTCGCTGGTATAGGGCGACATGGAGTAGATGCCGGGCAGGTCTGTGACCTCCGTATTCGGGTTGTTCCGGATCGCACCGCTCTTGCGGTCCACCGTCACACCCGGGAAATTGCCGACGTGCTGGTTGGAGCCGGTGAGCTGATTGAAGAGAGTCGTCTTGCCGCAGTTCTGGTTGCCCGCCAGTGCAAAGGTAAGGGTCGTGCCGTCGGGCAGAGGGTTCTCGCCCTTTTTGGTGTGGTAGCGTCCGCCTTCGCCGAGGCCCGGGTGCTCCACCGGCTTTTCACTTTCTGCCTCCGCCTTTTTCGCCGCCGGGGCTTTGGCCAGAGTGACCCCGATGCGGGCGGCATCGTCCAGCCGGAGGGTCAGCTCGTAGCCGTGGATGCTCAGCTCCATCGGGTCGCCCATCGGGGCAAATTTGACCAGTGTGACTTTCTCACCGGGGATCAGCCCCATATCCAAAAAATGCTGCCGCAGAGCACCTTCGCCGCCCACGGTCCCGACTACGGCGGTCTCGCCGATGTTCAAATCTTTCAACGTCATATGGAATGCTCCTCTCGAGCGCGTTTGTTTGTTAGTTTGCATTAACAATAGTAATATAGGCTAACTTTCCGGCGTTGTCAAGAGAAACGGGGCTGTTCTGAACTGCTCTCTGAAAAAAATCATGCAAAAGACCCGGAACCTTTTCCGAGCCATGATGGCTCGGAACGATCCCGGGTCTTTGTTCTTTCTGAAGTCTGCGGGAAACGCTCCCGTCAGTTTTGCAGATTTTTCATTCCTGCAATGTATGCGTCCGTAATGTCCATCGCATTATAGTAAGAGAGGCTGAGTCTTGCCGAATCAAACTGCGGAGAATCAAACTCATACTTGTTGAAGAATATCGCCGTCACCTTGTCATGGTCTACACCGACCTCGGCCTTGAGCTCATCGTTCTCATCGTATGCCATCGTCAGGCTCTTCTCCGGGTCATTTTTCCATGTGAAAATCTCCGCGTAATAGCCCCGATAGGTGCCGGTCGTTACGGTCACATCCGATTCCTTCAGCTGACTCATGCCACTGACCATCTCGCCGCCGTCCGTGCCGACTCTGTTCAAGTCCAAATAAACCGACATATCTTTGGGAATCACCGCTCCGCCGGATTCCGCGATGTAAACCACGCCCTCATACCCCTGCGCCTTTTTGGTGAAAACCTGATAGGCGTTCGTTTCATCCGAAACAATGGTCTCCAAAAGGGCTCCGTTGCTGTAGGTGTCCGTATAGGTCTTTCCATCCTTAGAACCGGCTTTCAGCAGAAAGTCCTTGTTCTCCACCCATTTCCCAGAGTCGTTTGAGCCGAGCCAATATTCCATATAAAACGGCTTATTTTCCGTCTCCTGCGCACGCTTGTATGTCTTTGTGCTTCTGAACTCTACCGGCGCAATGGGCGTACCACCGCCGGTCCCGCCGCCGCCACCACCGCCGCCGCTGCAGGCGGTGAGCAGCACCAGCGACAGGGCTGCCGCCAGAAAAACAGCAATTCCGGTTCTCGATCGTTTCATCTTCATAAAAACCTCTCCCTCCACATTTTACGCCGCGGGACATACAAGCCCACTCAAAACTATAGTGAATGTGAATAGTCTGTGTCTATAAACTATACCGATTCGCAATAGTTTGTCAAGTCAAATTAGCACTATCGCATAAGTTTCTCTCTTTTTGCTATCGTGAGCCGCTATACTTTAGTCAATTTGTAGAGGGAGTTGAACGATATGTTTGGAGAACTTCTGCGGGAGCTGAGAAAGGACCGCGGCATGACACAGGCAGACCTTGCCAGAGAATTATCTTTTGCACCTCTGACCATCTCCGCCTATGAGCGGGGCCGCAGCGTCCCCGATGATGCCACGAAGGTGAAGATCGCACGAATCTTCAATATCTCTCTCGACTATCTGCTCGGTCTGATCCGGGAGCCGCTGCCTTATGAGCGCTCCGACCACACAGTCCAGTGTCCGCAGGACTTCGGAGAGGAAGAGATGGACAAAGTCCGCGAATATGTCGCCTTCCTCGAATATCAGAAAAAGTGTAAAAAATAAGAGCCTGTACCCGGGAAGCTCCCGCCGTACAGGCTCTTATCGTTTTTTATTCAGTTTGCGGTGTGGTAGCCGTCAGGGTTCTTCTTCTGCCAGTTCCAGCTGTCGGCGCACATCTCCTCGATGCCGTACTCGGCCACCCAGCCCAGCTCGTTCTTGGCCTTGGTGGGGTCGGCGTAGCACTCTGCGATGTCGCCGGGGCGGCGGGCCTCGATGACGTAGGGGATGGCCTTGCCGCAGGCCTTCTCGAATGCGTGGATGACGTCCAGCACGCTGTAGCCCTTGCCGGTGCCGAGGTTGCAGATGAAGAGGCCGCAGTTCGTCTCCAGCTTCTTGATGGCGCAGACATGGCCGCGGGCGAGGTCAACGACATGGATGTAGTCGCGGACGCCGGTGCCGTCGGGGGTGGGGTAGTCGTTGCCGAAGACATGGACCTTCTCCAGCTTGCCGACGGCCACCTTGGCGATGTAGGGCATGAGGTTGTTGGGGATGCCGTTGGGGTCCTCGCCGATGAGGCCGGACTTGTGGGCACCGATGGGGTTGAAGTAGCGCAGCAGAGCCACGTTCAGGGTGGGGTCGGCCTTGCAGACATCGGTGAGGATGCGCTCAGTCATCGCCTTGGTGGTGCCGTAGGGGTTGGTGGTGGCGCCGACCGGGAAGTCCTCGGTGATGGGCACGCTGGCGGGGTCGCCGTAGACGGTGGCGGAAGAGCTGAACACGAAATTGTGGCAGTTGTGCCGACGCATCACGTCCAGAATGACCAGCGTGCAGTTGAGGTTGTTGTAGTAGTATTCGATGGGCTTGGAGACGCTCTCGCCCACAGCCTTATAGGCTGCGAACTGGATGACGGCCGTGATGTCAGGGCACTCGGCGAAGATCTTCTCCACATCCTCATGCTTGGTCATGTCGGCCTGATAGAAGCGGAAATCCTTGCCGGTGATCTGCTTGACCCGGTCGAGGACCACGGGGGATGCGTTATAGTAATTGTCCGCCACAACGACATCGTAGCCTGCATTCAGAAGCTCGATGCAGGTGTGGCTGCCGATGTAGCCTGCGCCGCCGGAAACCAAAATAGCCATGTCCTATACCTCTTTTATCACAAATGTTGCTCTGCGCGGGGCCTCTGCGTCCCGTCTGTCTAAAGGATACCGCTTTTTGCGCCGAGAATCAAGTACCGGCTCTTTTATGAAGATGTATTCTTGTTGCATCTTTTTCTCCCGTCTGATGAACTGCAACGATTTTTGTCCCGGGATGCATGGAGAGGAGACGCAAAAAACAGCAAAAGACAGTTCCATAAAAGGAGCTGCCCTTTGCTGCGGCTGATATTTGCTTAGAGACGGCCGCACTGACGGCCGGTAAAGAAGCGGAGGGTGGTGTTGACGCGGAAGACCTTGCCCGCCCGCAGCACCGTGGAGGGGAACTCCGGGTGGGAGGGGCTGCAGGGAAAGTGCTGGGTCTCGAGGGCGAAGCCGCCGTATTTTTCCATCGGGACGCCGCCCTTGCCGGGGGAGGGGCAGTTTTGCAGGAAGTTGCCGGTGTAGAGCTGGATGCCCGGCTGGGTGGTGTACATCTTCATGCTGATGCCGGTCTTGTCGCTGGACGCCCACGCGCAGAGGCTCTGGCTCGCGCCCCGGGGCCGGTCAAGGACATAGCAGTGGTCGAAGCCGCCGCCCGCCATGGTGGTCTGATAGAACCCGGTGTCGAGGTCGCGGCCCAGCGGCTTGCCTGCGCGGAAATCCATCGGCGTGCCGGCCACAGGCAGGATGCGGCCCGTGGGGCAGGTCTCGTTGTTGCCCTCGAGGTAGTTGGAGGCATAGATGCGGAGCTTCTGGCCCAGCACATTGCCGCCGCCGTCGAGGTTGAAATAGGTGTGGTTCGTCAGGTTGATGATGGTATCCGCATCGCTGGAGACACGGTAGTCCATCCGCAGAGTGTTGTCCGGGGTAAGGATATACCGCACGCTGACCTTCAGATTCCCCGGGAAACCATCCTCGCCCGCCGGGCTTTCGGTCTCCATCAGGAGCGTGTCACCGAACATCTTCACATCGTAGATCTTCCGGGGGAAGGTGCCGTGCAGGTGATTTCTGCCGTTGTTGGCTTCCAGCTTGTAGGTCTTGCCGCCGAGGGCAAATTCCGCGTTTTCGATGCGGTTGGCGTACCGGCCCACGAACGCACCGCAGCAGGTGCTGCCGGACGAGTTGAAATCTGCCTCATAGTCGGCGAGGGTGTCGTGCCCGACGACCACATCCACAAGGCCCGTCTTGGTGGGGACGAAGAGATTTTTGATCACGCAGCCGTAGTTCAGCACACTGATCTCAAGTCCGCCGGGATTGGAGATGATGTACTCATCCACCTTATCGCCGTTTTTGGTCACACCGAACGGCTTGGAGCGAAACTGTGCCATAAGGCTCGCCTCCTTGTTGTTATTTTCTGGCCCGGGGCAGCTCCGCCCCAGCCTTGTCCATAATTATGATTATAGCACAGTTTTCGCACCTTGTGTGCGATTGCTTTTAGATTCAACTTCCAAATTTTCGAGAGATTTTTTGGGCATATTGTACGAGGACGACAGACAGTTTCCGCCCAAAAAGGCTCTCCCTTTGGGAGAGCTGGCGCGTCAGTGCCTGAGAGGGCAAGGCCGCTATCCGGGGACACCAGCCCCTGCGCTCATTTTTCTCTGACAAAGGGCCAGCTTATCGCAGCATAACGGCTCTGTCGTGCCGGGCTTGCCCTCTCCGTCCCCTTCGGAGACACTGCCCGGGTTGCGGCTCCCAGCGTCTGCTTCGCTGCCGCTCGCATCCTGCTGGCCGCAGCCCCAACAGCTCCTCCCTGTTTCCGCCGCTGGCGGCGGTCGTCGCCGTTGCTCCCAAAGGGAGAGGCTTTCGCCCCACCACAAAAAAAAAGAGACCGCCGCATCACGGCAGTCTCTTTCGCACAACAATATGAAGTCATGCCTCCGTCTGTGCCTTGCCAGCATTCGCCTGCGCGATATACTCGGCGGCATCGTCGGGGATGTCGTCCATCCCGTCGTCACCCACATCGACCACCAGCGGCGGCTTCTTGAAGAGGATGTCGTAGAGGATGGGCACGATGTACAGGGTCATCAGGGTGGCATAGCTCAGGCCGCAGATGATGACGATGGCCATGCCGCTCATGAGCTGGCTCGCCATGTCGTTGCTGAACACCATCTGCAGCATGGCCAGAACCGTCGTCAGCGTCGTCATCAGGATGGGGCGCATACGGGTCTTGCCGGTGGCGACAAGGGCCGCACGGCGCTCCATGCCGCCCAGACGCAGCTGGTTGGCGTAGTCCACAAAGACGATGCCGTTGTTGACGACGGTGCCCATCAGGACGATGAAGCCCATCAGGGAGATCATGGTCAGCTGCTGGCCGGTGAGCAGCATACCCAGCAGGCCGCCGGTGAAGGCCAGCGGCACCGTGAACAGGACGATGAAGGGGGACAGCAGGCTCTGGAACTGCGCCACCATGACCAGATAGACGAAGGGGAGGGCCAGCGCCATCCACTGCACCATCTCCTCGACCATCAGGTTGACGGTGGAGGACTCACCGCCCAGCGAGAAGGAGCAGCCCTCGGGCATCTCGTCGGAGAGGGCGAAGGCGTCCAGTTTCTTCTGGAGCACGCGGGACTGGACGGTGGTGTTGTAGCCGTCCAGCGTGTCGGCAGACACCGTGATGTAGCGGGTCTGGTTCTCGCTGGTGATGGAGTCGGGGGCGGTGCCGGTGGACCAGCTGGCGATGTCACCCAGCGTGCAGGTGCCGGTGGTGGTGGTGCCGGTGGCGTCCATCACGCTGGTGGTAAAGGTGATGTCCATCATGTTTTCCTTGGTCACAGGGTCAAGGTTGTCACTGATCTGGACCTTCATGGTGGAGCCGTCCACGGTGACAGGGGTCTCCGCCGTGGTGGTGGTGGTGAGCTTGGCGGCGATCTGCTGATAGACCTGCGCGACGGTCAGGCCGTAGGCGCGGACCTTGTCACGGTCGATGTCCAGGTTGATGGTCGCATCGCCCTGACCGAGGCCGGTGCCCGCGTTGGCGAAGCCCTCGGTGTCGTTGACCATCTGGACGACCTTGTCGCTCAGTGCGGTGATGGTCTCGGCGTCGGGGCCGTAGATCTTGACGGAGAGGCCGCTGCTGAGCTGGCTGGTGAGATCCTGCATTCCGCTGATCTCGACGGTGCCGGTGCACTTTTCGACGCTGGCCACTGCATCGTTCAGAGCCTGCTCCGCGGCGGCGATCTGGGTGGAGGAGAGAGACTCGTCCAGCATGACGTTGAACTGATAGCTGCCGTAGCTGTTGGCGGCGCTCAGCAGATCGGTGATGGCGCTGGGCAGGCCCAGCTGGCCGATGTCGATGCCGGCCACAGTGGTGTCGGTGGTGACGCCCACCTCTTCCACGCCGTCCACGGCCATGACGGCCTCCACGACCTGTCCGGCCACGCCGTAGGACTCTTCCTTGGTCAGATCGTCGTCGGTGGAGAGGGCGATGGTGGCCTCATTGCTGGAAATCTCCGGCAGGAGGACGACGCCCATGGAGAAGACCTTCCAGCCGCAGAAGGCCAGCAGCACGACCGCCGCCACCAGCGGCAGGGCGCGGTGCTGTAAGCACCACTCGAGGCTGTGGGCATATTTGTCCTGGATCTTCTCGAACCAGACCAGCCGCTTCGGCTCGGCCTTTTTCAGAACTGTAGAGGCAGCAGCAGGCACGACCGTGACGGCCACGATGAGGGAGGCCATCAGGCAGTAGCCGATGCACAAGGACATGGGTTCCAGCAGGCTGCGCACCGTGCCGGAGGAGAACACCACAGGCAGGAAGACGCAGACCGAGGTGAGGGTGGAGGCCACCACCGACATACTCACCTGACGGGCGCCCTGTACGGCGGCGCGGGCCGCCGGCACGCCCCGGCTGCGCAGACGGTAGATGTTCTCGATGACGACCACCGAGTTGTCCACCAGCATACCGACGCCCAGCGACAGACCCGCCAGCGTCATGATGTTCATGTCGAGACCGGTGAAGTACATCAGCACGACGGCAAACAGGACGGACAGCGGGATGCTGACGCCGACCACGAGGGTGGGCTTGATGTCCTTGAGGAAGATGGCCAGCACGATGATGGCCAGCGCAGCACCCACCAGCATACTGCTGATGATGCTGTTGACGATGATGGTGATGTAGTTGCCCTGATTGGACAGGACGACGACGTGCAGGTCGGGATACTGGGCCTGCATCTCCTTGAAGGCATTCAGGCAGCCGTCCGAGACGCTACTGGCGCTGGAGGTGGCGTTGCGGAAGATTTTCAGCACCACGGCCCGCTCGCCGTTCAGGCGGGTGTAGCTGGCCTCAGAGTTGTCGATGACGGCCACATCGGCCACGTCGGAGAGGCGGACATCGCCGAAGCCCTCGACGTGGAGCAGAAGAGCGCCCTCGATGTCCGAGACGCTGTCGTACTCCTCACCGACCTTCAGCAGCCACGACTGGCCGTCCTTGTCGGCGACGTAACCGGCAGGCATCGAGAAGTTCTGGGCGTAGATGAGCTGGGCGAGGGTCTTGATGTCCAGCTGCTTTGCCACATCGGCGCTGGCCAAGGCCTTTTCCTTGGTGTCCTCGTAGAGCCGCTTTGCATCTTCCAGCTGGTTCTCATAGTCCTTCAGCTTCTCCCGGGCCTCGGTGAACTGCATATAGGCGCTGAGCTGCTGGCTGGAATAGGTACCCAGCGCGACCGAGAACTGGTTCATCAGACCGGGCACATTGTCCATGGCCTTGATGACCTGATCCAGCGTATTGTAGATGGTGCTCAGGCTGCTGGACACTTCCAGCTCGTCGGCAAGGTCGGAGACGCTGCCGTCGCTGGTGCCAAGACGGCCCTGCAGCTCCTGCAGGGCTGCGGTGAGCTTATCGGTGATGTCGCGCAGCTCGCCCACGATCTCGATGAGGGAGTCGATGTCCCGCATACCGGTCTGATTGAACTGGTCCACGACCCGCTGCAGGCCGTCACGGACATCGATGAGGGCCTGCTGGATCTCCGGCTCATTGACCACGCCGATGAGCTGGTTGACGCTGTTGAGCAGGGCCTGCGCCTGATCGCGCACGACGGTGACGGCGTCAGCCACCTCGGTGCCCATCTGGGCCATGACGGTGTCGGAGACCGTGTTGCCGAAATTTTTCAGCTGCCGTTCGTACTCGGCACGGCCCGCGGCGATCTGGGCCTCGGCGTCATCGAGCTGGGCGCGGGCGTCGGCCAGCTGGGTGTCGATGAGTTCCAGCAGGCGGGTGTTGATCGCGTCGATCTTGTCCTGATTCAGCTGCACCTGCACCATCTTCTCGATGAGGCCGTTGGCCGAAACGCTGGAAACGCCGTTGGTACGGCCCACATAGGGCGAGAGGGTGTTATTCACAAAGTCCGACAGGTCGTAGACGTCGCTGCCCTCCCGGCTGACTGCCACCGTCATAAAAGCGTTCATGTTCAGGCTGTACTCGATGATGGATGGGGTCAGGCAGGTGCTGGGCAGGCTGGACGCGGTCTGGTCCACCTTATTCGAGGTCTTGACCATCGCACTGTTCATGTCGGTGCCCTCGGCAAACTTCATGAGCAGGAGGCTGTAGTTCTCCGCCGAGGTCGCGGTGATGTTCTCGACGCCGGACACAGTGCCCAGCGCGTTTTCCATCACGTCGGAGACTTCCGACTCCACGCGCTCGGGGCTGGCGCCCGGGTAGACTGTGACCACCATGAGGTAGGGCGTGCTGATGTCGGGCAGAAGGTTCGTCTGCAAGCTCGTGATGGACACGAAGCCCAGCAGCAGGACCATAATGACCGCGACAAGGATGGTGAATGGCTTTTTGACGCTGAATTTTTCCATGATTTCCTATCCATTTCTCTTTTCTATGCCGCAGCCTCGCGGCAAGGGACTGGCCGCAGACACGGCAGTCCCCTGAATTCTTCTTATCATTCCTATTATACACGAGGCCGCCCCTCTTGCAATAGTGCCAAAGCCAATCTTTAACAAAACTTTCCTTAATCTGCTTTCGTCCCGGAGGCTGCTGGGAAGATTCCGGCTGTTTTCTTGCTCTATTTCGTGGAAATGCGGGCCGGATTATGTTATACTAGAATGCAGAATGGAATTTTATCGCAATTTCAGCCACAGTCCCGCCCAAAGCGGGCTGTAGAGCGAAAATACAGACTGCTGACAGCCCATTTTTCCGGGCTTATCCGTGTCAGATACGACCCCAAAGAGGAATGCTATGAAAAAAGTTATATCCGTCCGTTTCAAGGACAACGGCAAGACCTATTATTTTGACCCCGCAGACACCCCCATCCAGACCGGCGATTACGTCATCGTCGAGACGGCCCGGGGCGTGGAGTGCGGCGAGGTGGTGCAGGGCGTGAAGGAGATCGCCGACTCCGCCGTGCCCAAGGCCCTCAAACCCATCACCCGGATGGCCGACAGCGTGGATGTCCGCCGGATGCGCCAGAACCGGGAGGACGAGAAGCGCGCCTACCGCACCTGTCAGGAGTGCATCGCCCGCCACGGGCTGGAAATGAAGCTGGTGGAGGCCGAATACACCCTCGACCGCTCCAAGATCATGTTCTATTTCACCGCCGACGGCCGCGTGGACTTCCGCGAGCTGGTCAAGGATCTGGCCGGCATCTTCCACACCCGCATCGAGCTGCGCCAGATCGGCGTGCGCGACGAGAGCAAGATGATCGGCGGCCTCGGCATCTGCGGCCAGCCCTTCTGCTGCAGCCGCTTTTTGAAGGATTTCCAGCCCGTCTCCATCAAGATGGCGAAGGAGCAGGGCCTTTCCCTCAACCCCACCAAGATCAGCGGCGCCTGCGGCCGTCTGATGTGCTGTCTGGCCTACGAGGAGAACGCCTACGAGTACCTGAACAGCATCATGCCTATGGTGGGCAGCACTGTCCGCACCCCGGACGGCCTCGGCACCGTGCTGGAGGTCAACCCCATCTCCGGCTACCTGCGGGTGCGCTGCGGCACCGAGGCTTTCGCGCCCCGGTACTACAAGGTGAGTGTCTGTGAGTATGTCTCCGGCGGCAAGCGCGCCCCCCGCCGCCCCGACCCGGACGACGATTATTCCGGCGTGCGCGACCCCGCCCCCGTGGTGGCTGCGGCCAGCGCCGACGGCGCGCCGTCCTGCCCCGGCTGCGGCCGAAAAGAAAAGAAATAAGAGGGCAGTGCTGGCAGAGTCTTTGAGAGGTTAGTCTGTTAAAACTAACTACGCTTCGTGATTTTCGCCAAATATCCTCTTCAAATTTCTCCAAAAGTTAGCCCATGCTTTTGTGCAACCCAACAAAAAACAAAGATTTGCTTTTGGGCGGGTGCGGTTAGTCTTGCCTTTTTGAAACGGCTTTGCTAGAATGCAGTCAAGGATATGATTTCCGAGGGGTCTGCCAGAGCCGTGCAGAGGCAGGTTTCTTCATAAATACTGAGCACGGGGAGATAAAGGAGAGTTCTATTATGGCACACAAGGTTTCTGACGCATGTGTTGGCTGCGGCGCTTGCGAGGGCGCTTGCCCCGTTGGTGCAGTTGCTGTTGAGAATGGCGTTGCAGTCGTGAACGCAGACGCTTGCATCGATTGCGGTGCTTGCGAGGGCGCTTGCCCCACCGGCGCTATCACTGCTGAATAATTTTTAGCAGACAGCCGCGCGAATAACGCATCAAAAGCAGCAGACCTGTTGTACGGGTCTGCTGCTTTTCTTTGTTGCATAAATTTTTCATCTTTTGGGACAGAATATTTTGTCGGAGGATTTCAGCCGGGCATATGGAACATTCCACCGAGATTTTGTATAATAAAACAGAAGTATACTGCTCTGCCGTCCACCGGTTCGGCTCAGATGCGCTTTTGCTGGCCCGCTTCTGTGAGCCAAAGCGCAGCCAGACGGCGGCAGACCTGTGTTCGGGCTGCGGCATCGTCAGCCTCGAGTGGCACGACCGGGGGCATCGCGGCCCCTGCGCCGCCGTCGAGCTGCAGCCCGAGGCCAGTGCGCTCTTGCAGCAGGCCGTCGCAGAGCAGGGCATCGGCCACATCACGCCGCACCTCGCCGACCTGCGCTCTTTCCGGGAGGGAGAGGGGCAGTTCGACGTCTGCGCCTGCAATCCGCCCTATTTTGCCGCCGGGCCGCGGAGTGCCGAGGCAGGCCGGGCCACGGCCCGCCACGAGACGGACTGCACCCTCGAGGACGTCTGCGCCTGCGGCTTCCGTCTGCTGAAGGACGGCGGCAGGCTTGCGCTCTGCCACCGGCCCGAGCGGCTGGCCGAGGTGCTGGCGGTGCTGCGGGCGCACCGTCTCGAGCCGAAGCGGCTGGCTTTCGTAAAGAACCGGCCCGACGCCGCACCGTGGCTCTTCCTCGTGGAGGCCCAGAAGAACCGCCGCACCGGTCTGCGCATCGAGCCGGATGTGCTCATCACCGCTGGCGCGGCGATGTATGGTTCCGCTGCGCCAGCGGTGAAACGGTAAAGCTGAGTTTTCTGTCAAGTGAGTTCACGCGCTGGTGGCGCGGGGCAGAGCGCTTTTGCATTAAGGCTAATGTTCTCTTTTGTGTGCCAAAAGAGAACCAGAAATGGTTCTCGCGCTGGTAGCGCGGATTAAGTTTTTTCTTTCGGTCAAATGGCTTGCGCTCCGCGCGGGCCAGAGGCAGGGAGGGG
>OHTV01000389.1_pt1 | contig 23053 bp, 16 predicted proteins | sample 1579041 | NCBI WGS metagenome assembly OHTV01 (sample SAMEA3879583, study PRJEB24766) | human gut metagenome | biome: human-associated habitat; feature: feces | place: USA | collected 1985/1987
GGACATTGCCAAACAAGCTATTGATTATATATTGGATAATCATTCTTTGCTTCTTACCTTTTTTCTTACAAATACAAGACATATTGCCTGCATTACAATTGTTATAAACCACGAAGCTGGATACGATATGAATAACTCATACAGACTTCTATGGCTTGGGAATACACCATATATCCACACAAGTCTTGTCCCAACTGTACCTACAATTGAAAGAACCATAGGAACTGCTGAATAACCTACTCCACGCATAGCTCCTGGAAGCATATCCATAATGCCACACAGAAAATATGGTATTGTCGATATTGAAAGTATCTCCATACCACACTCTATAACCTCACTCTGGTTCGTGTATATACCAAGTATCTGGCGTCCTAAAATGTATGAACCACCACCGATAACTACTGACACTATAACCGAAAGTATCATACAGTCAATTAACACCTTATCCATTCGCTTGAATTTTCTAACGCCATAATTCTGGCTCGTAAAGCTCATACACGCCTGTGTTATTGAGTTGACAGACACATAAAGAAAGCCAAGTATATTATTAGCGGCTGTATAACCTGCCATTGCTATCTCGCCAAATGAATTAACTGATGATTGAAGCAATACATTTGAAAAGTTAATAACAGTACTCTGTATTCCTGCTGGAAGTCCTACACTTAGTATCTGTAAAAGGTAGTATTTTCTTATTCTTAAATCCCTTATTCTTAACTTGTAATCTGACTCTGTTGTCATAAGGCATCTTATTACAAGAATACACGATATAAGCTGTGAAGTAACTGTTCCTATAGCAACACCTGCAACGCCCATTTTAAATATTATCACAAGCACAAGGTCTAAAACCGCATTGGTAGAACCTGCTATTATAAGATACATAAGTGGTCTTTTCGTGTCACCTACTGCCCTTAATATTGCCGCTCCATAGTTATAAAGCATAAAAAATGGCATACCACAAAAATACAGTCTTAAATATAGTGCTGCCTGGCCAATTACATCATCTGGTGTGTCAATAAGGACAAGTGCCTCTCTTGCGGCAGCAATGCCAATAATGCACATAACAACACCACTTATTGCCGCAAGTGCTATGGCTGTATGGACTGTCTCCGACATTTCTTTAGCTTTGCCTGTTGCATAAAATCTTGCCGCAAGTACATTTGCTCCCAGTGAAACACCTATAAAAAGATTGGTAAACGTACTAATCAGTGCCGTTGTCGAGCCTACCGCGGCAAGTGCAGTACTGCCTGTAAATCTTCCAACAACAATTATATCTACAGCATTAAACATAAGCTGTAACATACCTGAAAGCATTAACGGAAGTGCAAAGGAAATTAGCTTATCCATTAATGTACCATTACACATATCTATTTCATATTTATTATTTTTCACAACTTTATCCTCTTTCTATATATAAACAAGAATGTGCAACGCACATTCTAGCACCAAGCATATCCGCTTACGACATACTACAGCTTCAAGCGAGTATGCATCATCGGCATATAACAGCTGTTAATAATCAGAAAGACATTACTACATTTTATTAGCAGAACTTCTGTTTATTAATAACTACATCCTTAATCGTGTCTGGACGGCCGTTTAAGGGTTCAATCTTAGCGAATTCCTTACAGTCTGTACACACAATGCCATCCATATCAATATTTCTGAAGTATGGAACATCTTCTTCATTATCCATAGCTATTGTTTCATTACGGTTAAGCAGGTTGAGTACATAACCCATAGTAAGTATAACTGCCTCACCCTTTATATTAACCATATCGATATTGCGTATTGTGATATTCTCAACAACACCGCCTCTGCCTAGTGCACTCTTCATTCTTACACCTACATCCGTACCTATAAATGTGCAGTTCTCAACAAGTATATCCTTAACACCTCTTGACATTTCACTTCCGATTACGAAACCACCATGTCCTTCATTAACAACACAATCGTGTATATATATATTACTGCAAGGTCCATCTATTGTTCTTGCGATTGCATTCTTGCCTGCTTTGATACATATTGCATCATCACCTGTCTCAAATACACTATGGTGAATATGGACATTAGTACAAGACTCTACATCAATACCATCACCATTCTGTGCATAATAAGGATTGCGTACCTTAATATTGTCAATTGTGACATTCTCACAGAAAAATGGATGTATATTCCAGGCTGGTGAATTCATAAATGTTACACCACTTAAAAGTACGTTAGTACAATGACGCAGGCTCACCATTACTGGTCTGTAGAAATCATAATAATCTCTTGCTTCTTCTAAAGCTTCATCTTTATCTGACTGGATATTCTTCTCATTACCAAGAAGGCTTGATTTAGTAGGCATCCATATCTGTGTTTCTTTAGTTTCAAATACGTTATCACTCTTTTTTAGAAGCTGTTCCCACTGTTTATCTGTTACCTTGAACTTCTTAACCGGACGCCATTCATCACCACTTCCGTCAACCATACCCATACCTGTAATTGCAACATTTACCGCATTCTCTGCTGTAATAGGTGATACAGTTCTTATGCATGGCTGTCCCTCATAATTAGTTATAATTAAAGGATAATCTTCTTTGGATTTTATGAACTTAAGAAGTCCCTGACTTTCAATTCTTATGCTTACATCTGATAAAAGACGTATTGGTGCACTTGCCCATATTCCTTTAGGAATTACAATTGTACCACCACCATTTTCTGAAAGTTCTTTTACCTTATCATTAATTACTCTGGCATTATGTCTTCCTGTTTCAATATCAAGCTTTCCGCTTATTGCTCCACAATCACTTAATAATACCTCAAGTCTTTTAAACTGGGGAACAGTTACCTTATAATCTTCTCTATACATTCTTTCTCCATTCTGCCTGTTTCTGGCTTTAACATTTTGACTGCATAAACACTGATTGCATACCATTATATACAATTGTTTACTATTATTTATTGTTATTTCGTGCTATATTTAATATTAACATTTACAATTCAAGTAATCAATGAAAGGATAATATTCATCGATGCAAAATATCAAATCGAATATGTCTTTAATTAATAAAAGCATATATTTTGTTATTGCCGGACTTGCAGTTATATGTACAGCCATATTCTTTAGCACCAGAATAACAGGGTTATGCCTTAATAATGAAACAACTGCTTCTATATATAATGATTTTAATATACAGTATAATGAACATAATTATACAACCGAACTTCCAATAAAATTAAAAGAAAAAACAAGACACATAACAATTAAAAAGCATATCAAAGCTGACGAACTTGCTGGTGATTATATAGCATTTTACGCTTATAATTCTGCAATAAATGTATACATCAATGATGTGCAGGTATACAGCGAATAAGATATTATGGACACAATAGGTATGGCACGCCCTTCTCACTGGTACTTTATAAAAGTGCCACAAAGTGACTTTACACTTACAATAACTATGGCTTCACAGCTTAATATAAAGAACCTTCTTGAGCTTCACAGCGGAACTAAAAGTGCTCTTATATATTATCTTTTTGCCAGACACTCATTTCCTGCTATAACAGGTGTACTTGCTTTACTTTGTGGCATTATAATATTTTTTGCTTCACTTTTTATTAAAACTGAACTGTGCATAAGACTGCGCTGGTTAAGTATTATAACTGCTATTGCTGGTATCTGGTCTATGTGTAATTCAACAATATTGCAGATATTTATAAGCCGTGGCTCATTCACATCATATATAGGCTATGCCTGTTATTTTCTGTTTCCATTGACCATAACAGGTTACCTGCTTACTTACGAAACATTCGCCGATGAAAAATATTTCAAATTCTTATACTGGATTGAATTTGGCTCAATCATAATAATTACTATGTTACAGTTAAGCCATATTATTATATTATCCAATGTATTATGGATAGTACATATTGAATTAATTACAACATTTATAATGACAATAATAACATTTATACGAAACCATAATGTTATTTCAAAGCAGGAAACTGAAATATACACAGCATTTATAATAATAAGTGTATTCCTGACTATGGATATACTTAGATATTATTCTACCAGACCATCTACTGGCAGGGTCAAATATTCCATCTACGGATTGTTTATTCTGCTTATGTATTTTGCCGGCTCTATACTCATTGTTACACGCAATAACTTCGTTGAACATACACGCAACCGCATATATAAAGAGCTTGCATTTACTGATGGCATGACTAAAATTAACAACCGCTCTGCATTTGAAGTCTATATGGAAAAGGAGCGCAATAAGCCATCTTCCGGCGGCTGCATAATGATTGCCGACCTTAATAACCTTAAGCGTATTAACGATACTTACGGACACAGGCTTGGAGATGAAGCCATTATTAACACTGCTAATCTTATCAACGATAATTTTAACGACATTGGTAACTGCTACCGTATCGGCGGTGATGAATTCTGTGTCATTTCCAATATATCTGATATCAATATACTGCTTAGAAGAATTGATAATTTCCTTGATGATGTCAAAAATATTGCGGCTGACAAACATTATCCATATTCCGTTGCCACAGGTTACGGTATAATCGATGATAGTGGAATTGATCAGTGCTTTAAGGTTGTTGATTCGAAAATGTATCAGAATAAAAGGGCGAGCAAGAAAGGTCGTCTTAACTAGACAAAAAAGCACCATCCATAATTACTGTTATGAAACACCTCTAGCAGTCAGATTTCAGGTCTGGCTTTTGTGGTATTTCATACAGACTTTGTGGAGGGAACATTTTATTTTATACACCTATAATTTATTCAATTGTTATAACTTAATTCTAATTATTACAACTTATCCATATGAAACTTTCTTAAATCCTCTATTTCATCACATAACTCCCTGCTTGAACACGTTGAACAATCCATAACAAGCCCATTGAATATGTGGTTAAGTGAATCAGTTATCTGCTCACATCTGCCTGCATACTGCTTAAGCATTGTATAATCTGCACTACCTGATGTAATAAAGTATATCTTTACAGCCTCAACTTCTTCTCTTGTCTTATAAGCTCTTATAAGCTCTGAACCTATATTAGAAAAGCTTATATTACTATTTACAGCTTCCTTTGATATTCTTACCGGCTCTCTTTCTTTAACTGATGATATTCTCATCATAAATCCATCCGGATATGTATTGTATCTTACATAATCGACAGCTCTCATAACTGCATATAATGCACCTTTTTTAGTGTCATCAAGCACATTTTCCTTAAGCCTTATAAATGTAAGTCTTGCATATGGTATATCTTTGTCAATGCTTGTCATATCATCACCTATAAGATACACTCCGTCTGTATCAACAACAGCTTTATCCGTAGTAAATGCCAATGCACTCACAGCCTCATTCATTCCGCCGCCAAGCTCGTATGCCATATCACTTCTTAGCACAAGCTTTTCTTTATCATTCATCTTCCAGTGTGCATTATTATCAAGCCTTCTGCACTCTCCATATGCCTTTATATTCTGCATTACACAGGCTATATCCTTATCATATAACTTCATACTCATTTATTCTTCTTATCTGCCTCACGTCTGTTCTTTGACCAGTTATAATATGCCGTAAGCGGTTTTATAAGCTTTGAGGCAAATTTCATATCAAGATTAAAGAAATATATAAAAAGGCTGAGTATAAACAGCACCGCAATAACAATCGCTATTATTCCAATTATCTTTAATATTATCATCTGGCCATTCCTTTCTGTCTGGCATATTCAGCCGCTCCTAAAGCACCCATAAGCTGTGGATCTATAGGAAGTTCTACCACCTTAACCTTTAACACCTTCTCTATAGCCTGCTTTAAGCCCTCATTCTTGGCACAGCCGCCTGTAAGTGTAACTGATTCAACAACTCCTGCCTTCTTAGCCATTACAAAACATCTCTTTGCTACCGAAAGCTCAATTCCTGCGGCTATCTCCTCCATTGGCTTTCCTTCTCCTACAAGTGAGATTACCTCACTCTCTGCAAATACAGCACATTGTGCTGTTATAGGGATAACATTTTTAGCTGTTAAAGAAAGCTTGGAGAACTCATCAAGGCTCATCTCAAATGCCCTTGCCATTGACTCAAAAAATCTTCCTGTACCAGCCGCACATTTATCATTCATTGAGAAATTAAGAACTGTTCCATCTGTATCTATAGCAATACCCTTAACGTCCTGCCCACCGATATCTATTATCGCCTTTACATCTGGTGCGGCAACGTGAACACCCATAGCGTGACAGCTTATCTCTGATATGTTCTCGTCAGCAAATGGTACTTTATTACGTCCATAGCCTGTTCCAATAAGATAATCAAGTTCGTCTGCACTATTAAGCCCGTCTACTAAAGCTACAGCCTCATCTAAGCTGTCTTTAGCACTAAGCACTGGATTAATTCTGCTTCTTTTAGTGATATTTGCTGCTATTTTTCCTGTTTCATCTAATATAACGCATTTGGTGTAAGTACTTCCTGCATCACAACCGCCATAATATTTAGCCATATTATTATTCCTTTCTTATCTTTATGAATTCTTACCAGTTCTGTGAGTCGTCAAAATCTTCCAATGTAGGGTCAAGCGGCTCTTCACGGAATACAGTTCTCATATATCTGTTGATTTCTGTCCTCATATCTCTTCTGCTACCGTCCTCAGGACACATAAGATTATGTGTTACCCATATAAGATGTACGCCGTGCTTTCTTGCTTCTTCCTCAAATAAGCCGTGATATCCTGACATTGATTTACAGCCCATATGTACATACATAATAACTATGTCTATATTAAACATCTCACAATAACGCCATAACGCTTCAACACCTGTTTCATAACCGCCATTAGAACGATTACGCATAATCATATTCTCATACAGATATGCAAGGTCAAGCATTGCCTGATGTTTATCCTCTGTATTGACCATCTCTGTTGATACCATACTTAACATATCGGTTATTGTAACTATACCCCAGCAGTTAAGCAGCCATATTGGAAGTGCTGTATAATATGCCGCCTGAACACCCCACGTCATAGCACGGTGTCGGTATTCCCTTGCCGCAAGCTCTTTCTTCTTATAGCCTTCCATAGCCATTCTTGTGAGCTTCTTATCCATATCAAGAAATGCCTGGTTTCTTCCGCCTGCCGCCTGATATACACCATATCTGTAAAGTGCAAGTGTAACACCCATAACCTGCGGATAGTCAGTCTTTGAGATTTCCATCCATTCAAGGAATTCTTCTGTCTCTGCATTGAACCTTTTCATACTTTTAAAGAAAGCATCCCAGTTAAACTTTTCTCCTGTCTGCTCCTCAATAAAATGTATTGCATTGACAACTTCTTCTGCCGCATATTCCTGCACGCTTTCCTGCCTGTGCCTTATAGGGACAGCAAGCTGGAATGTTGGAATCTTAAATGAGCGTGCCTCAATTCCATTTCCCATAAGACTTCCATCACAGGTTGTATTACACTGTACAGCACAACAGCCAATAAGCGGGAAATCGTCTGCAAGTGCAACTCCAAGCTCTGCCGCCGGCATAGGACATACATCTGTCGGAACTCCATATTCGTGTGTTACATCAACATAATAGCTAACTCCATTCTGCGACATCATTGAGCTTGTATACACGGCTGGAACTTCAACTGAAAGCCACACAAGATTAGGAAATCCACCCATAAGTGTACTCATCATATTCTCATCAAAAAGAACAATCTTCTTATTAAGTTCCTTATCATTGCCGATTGCAGGGTCTGCCCTAAATATCTGTCCAAGCATACCACATATATCTGTAACAATAAGTCCCAGTGCCTGATGTGCCATACGAAGCTGTAAGCCTCTCATTCCTTCCGTATGCCTGTCCATAAAATCAGGCAGTGCAAGATAATTAAGCATCCAGCGGTATCTGAAAAAGCCTTTTATATTATTAGGTTTTATTATAAATGTAATCAAAGTTTTCCAATATCCAAGCCACCTTACATAGTCATACCATGTATCTTTGAAACCTCTCCATTCACGTCTTTTCTTAGGTTTCTTACCAGTATAGAACTTACCAAGCGGCTCACTTCCAAGTTTACCTGACATAGCCAATCCTTTCTTAACCATATATCTGTATTTTTATTGTTAATTTCTTAAATGTATTCTTTCAGTCATACATTTACATCTTAATATTTACATCTTATTATTCATTTATTATTTTTTAAGCTTCTTAAGCTCAAGGCTCTCAACAAATGCCTGTATTCGTGTCCTTATCTGTCCCGAATTACCTGCTACATAAGGTCTGTCAATTGATAACACCGGATATCCGTATTCTTCACGCATAATATGAAATGCCGAAGCTCTCTCATATCCCCAGTAATCGCAGAACTTTATCTGCTGGTATATAAGCCCGTCTGCCTTGTATTCTTTGGCAATGCTGTCTACATATTCCTGACGTTCCTTAATCTTAGCTGTATTCATATAACGTGGACATTTGCCCCAGTGCATATACTGCCTGCATATCTGCATAAGTACATCTTCCGTGTCATTAAGAATAATCTCGCTTCTTCCCGGAAGTGAACCAAAACAGAACCTGTCAGCAACAACTAACGCACCAGCCTCCTCACAAAGCTTTATAAGTTCTGGATTATCAATCTCCGAACCTACCATAACAACCTTTGCCCTGTAATTCTTCTTATCATCTGGCTGTCTTGTGCCCAACTCCTTAAGCGTATCCTCCAGCTTTTCAATAAGTGCCTCTTTAGGACAGCAATATGTCGCAAGGCATAACACTGCGAATTCATAGCCTGTTATTCTTGGATTGTCTTCTTTTCTGTAGTCACCAATCTGTGTTATGAGCCTGCTTATCTTATTCTGCAAATCAACTGCCTTTCTTAATGCTTCATCTGATATATCAATTCCATACACCTTGTTAAGCGGCTCTAATACATGTGCCCTCATCTGCCTTACATAATGTCTTAAGGCTGTTTCATCGTCCTTCATAGGAACATCAGAATATTCCACAAAGAACTTTTCCTTGGAACATAAATTCTGTCTTTCTATATTCTCAACGCACCTGTTCATCTGTGCACACGCATCAGGTGCTATTATGCAGTCAAGAAATTCAAACCCTCCCTCGATTGCTCTTTCAAGTATGGCACGACAGCCCTCACAAAGCATACTGCTCATATAATATGTACCCATCTCTATAGAACCTGTTCTTGGTGCTCTAAGTCTTACCGAGAAACAGCCAGGAAGATTAATTAGTGGCTCTGGAATTTGAAAACAGACTGCTCCAATTGCAATACTGCCTTTATTCTGTGCTTCTCTTACAAGGTCATTATTGACCTCCTCTAATAGTTTCTCAAAATAATATAAATGCTGTAAATCCTTCAAAAATATTCCTCCAATACTATATCAAACCAATATTGCAAAGTGCCTCTGCCGCCCCTGCAACAATTCTGTCATCATCTGAAAGTGTAAGTATATTCTCGCCCTTAATATCTGCCTCTGCCAGTTTCATATCATTTTCAATTACAGATAATAATGGAAGCCCACTTATATCCATAAGTTCTATCACTTTCTTATCCGGTATGCGGTTAACTATAACTCCAGCTTTCTCATACATAACAAGCTCATCTGCAACATTTTTAATAGTCTTAACTACCTGACAGCCTTTCTTGCTTGCATCTGTTACAAGCACAAGATGTGTAACCTTTTCCATAACACGCCTGTTAATCTGCTCAATTCCAGCCTCGCCGTCTATAACTACATAATCAAACTGTTCAGAAAGAAGTGTTATCACCTCTTTAAGATATGAATTAATCCGGCAGTAACAGCCGGCTGTTTCCGGTCTTCCTATCGCTATAAATGCATAGCCGTCCTGTTCTTTAATTGCATCATATATCTCATACTTCGCCTCACCTAACAGCTCAACGGCTGACTTGGTATCGCCGTCCTCTACATTTTTAATGACTTCTTTTCTTATATCATCTATTGTCTTGTCCACTTCTATGTTAAGCACTGTAGAAAGTCCAACCGCAGGGTCAGCATCAATCGCCAGTATCTTCTTATCTGGATATTTCTCTACAAGCACTTTAACAAATGCTCCTGCAAGCGAAGTCTTTCCAACGCCGCCCTTACCTGCTACTGCTACTATCTTTGTCATAATAATCCTCTTTTCTGTGCACTATTCTATATAACCTGACTGTGCCTATGCACACTTTTTCTAATTAATTGTTGCTGCCATTCCTTTATGTTCTTTAACAAATGTATCTATCTCATTTACAAATCTCTGTCCATATTTCATCAGTTTATTCTGTCCTACACCTGATACCTCAAGCATTGCTTCTGCATTTAAAGGAAGCTTCTCACACATATCTATAAGTGTCTTATCACTAAATACAATATATGGAGGCATACCTTCTTCCCTTGCTATTATCATTCGCAATGCCTTTAAGCGTTCAAATAACTCATAACCTGCACTTGTAAGTGAATCTGTACTCTTCTTTCCTGTTGATGAACTGCTTCTTTTACCTGCTTTGCCTGTCTGCTTTCTGCCTTTCTTTCCTGAACCTGATAGAAAAGTTTCATCACCAGCCTCATAAGAACTGCCTGTGCTTCCTGTCTTACCTACAAGCTTTGCATTTTTCACTTCCTCGGACTCTTTCATACGCTTTAGATATATATGTGCATTTTCCTGCTTTAAAGGTGTTATATCTCCCATTTTAAGGACACTGTATTCGTCCTGTGTCTGTATTATATAACCGTCTGATATAAGCTGGGCTATAAGCGGTCTTAACTCAGCTTCTTTCATTCCTGCAAGCTTTCCATATGATTTATAATTAACAGCTCCAACCTCTTTAAGCCTTGCCCTGTTAGCTCCAAGCAGAGTTCCTATAACTATGCCCTGTCCAAATCTTCCCTTGGTTTCTGCTATACAGTTAATGACCCATTTTGCCTGCGCTGTCATATCAATTTCTTCATATTCACTATTGCAGTTGCCGCAATTACCACATACTCCGGTTACATTTTCTCCAAAATAATTAAGTATGTAATTTCTTAAACAGCCCGTTGTCTTGCAATACCCCTCCATTACATACAATCTATGCAGGTCACGCTGTTTAATAACGTCTATATCCTCATATTCAACGCCTTCAAATTCTTTCTTATCAAGAAGGAACTTATCTATTATCACATCCTGTGCAGAAAACAGCATTATACACTGTGAGTCCTCTCCATCTCTGCCAGCTCTTCCTGCCTCCTGATAATAATTCTCCATACTCTGTGGCATATTATAATGAATTACATATCTTACATTTGACTTATCTATTCCCATTCCAAATGCATTAGTAGCAACGACCACCAATGACCTGTCATATATGAAATCGTCCTGATTTCTTTTTCTTTCTTCATTGCTAAGTCCCGCGTGGTATCTTGTGACACTTATCCCCATACTGCTTAAGGTTTCATATAAAGTGTCCACATTTTTCCTTGTTGCGCAGTAGATAATTCCACTCTCATCAATATGCTCTTTAACATAATTGCTTATATACCTGTCCCTATTCTTGCCGCTTATATGCTCTACGCTGTAGTAAAGATTTTTCCTGTCAAAGCCAGTAATTACAACCTTAGGATTATCAAGCCTTAATATACACTCTATATCCGTCTTTACTTCGTTGGTTGCTGTCGCTGTAAATGCACTGACAACCGGTCTTGCTGGAAGGCTGTTTATATAATCAACTATCTTTACATAGCTTGGTCTGAAATCCTGTCCCCACTGTGATATACAATGTGCCTCGTCAACCGTCACCATTGATATATCTGCCTGCTTGGAGAACTCACAGAACTTCGCACTTTCAAGCCTTTCTGGTGCAATATATATAATCTTGTATATGCCATTAAGTACCATATTTAATGTGCCGTCTATCTCACTTTCTGAAAGCGTGGAATTGACATATGCCGCATTAATTCCGACATCGTTAAGTGATTTCACCTGATCCTGCATAAGTGAAATCAATGGGGATATTACTACTGTAATTCCTGAAAGCATCATAGCTGGCACTTGATAACAAAGCGACTTTCCTGCTCCTGTCGGCATTATCGCAAGCACATCTTTCTTTTCTAAGATTGCATTAATAATATCTTCCTGCCCAGCCCTAAAGGAATCATATCCAAAATATTCCTTTAATACCTCTTTTGAATCCATCACATATCCCTTTCTTAATATCTATTGCAATATTATCTGCTGTCTGAATAATTACTCTATTATTCAATCCTGTGCAAAAGCCCGTAACACATTCTGACTATAACTTTAATATTAACATATAATCGCCTATTATTCTATCTTAATAATTAATTATCAATAAGCACCAGTCAATTATATCTCCAGACTTCCAATAAACATTACTATCATAATTCCATATAATGATAAATAAATCTGTTATTCATAAGTTAACAAATATCATTTTGCCATAATTTAATTATTATATGTGCTATACTTGTATTAATTAATTCGTGAGTATACAACTTACAGATACGAGGTGGCTATGAATAATACACATACATACTGCAATGCACAGCGCCCAGATGCCAGACAGGGCACTGTAACTACTAATACAGACAATAAACTTATTAACAGACTTGATATAATTGCCAGTTTTAATCCACATTTAACAGATATTAATCCCCAATCTCCACTATCAGTTGGCAATGGGCGGTTCTGCTATACTGCCGACATTACTGGTATGCAGACTTTATATGAGGAATACTCAGCCGAAACTCCACTCTGCACAATGGCTGAATGGGGCTGGCATACTAAGAAAGCTGATAACGAAAAAGGCTTCTATACTTTAGACGATGTCAGAATGACACCATACAATTACTGCAAACGAACTGTCACTTATCCACATGTAAAATACGAGGGCAATGAAGCCGCCTACGACTGGGTAAGACAGAACCCTCATAAGTTCAATCTTGCAAAAATCGGACTTTATTTTCATAACGAACCTATTAAAGCTGGCAGCATTTATTGTATAAATCAGACATTAGATATAACAACTGGTATTCTAAAAAGCAGTTTCAGGCTTAATGTTAACAGTAATAACAATGTTCGTACACTTAATAATATTGCCGCTGATAATATAAATACCAATGCTATTATTGATAATCTCGTAACTGTATACACAGTATGCGATGATAATTCTGACACCGTTGCATTTTATATAAGCTCTGGTCTTTTGCAGTGCGGACTTAGCGTTAATATTGCCTTTCCATACGCATCCTGTGATATAACAGGTTCAGACTGGAATAACACTGACGGACACAGCAACTTTCTTAACGCTTCCCATATACACCGGCAGATAGATGATACCGCTTACTATGTCAATTTTAATATAAATGGAACTGGCACCTCACAGCATACTGCTAATAATAGTACAATTACATCTGATTCTAATGTTACTATTAATAAATGTAATAACTCTGCTGCTGCCACTATTAAATCTAACGGTATACACAGCTATAATATTACAACTACTGATGATGAACTTAATATGTCCGTTAATTTCAATAAATCAATATACACACCTGCCACATACGACACAATTGCCGGTAACAGCAGACATTTCTGGCACAACTACTGGACAACTGGAAAGTTTCTTAACTCTGATAATAAAGAGCTTATGCGCCGTGTAATATTATCGCAGTATCTTCTTGTGATTAATGACAGCGGCTATATTCCACCTGCCGAAACTGGTCTTACCTGCAATAGCTGGTATGGCAAGGCGCACCTTGAAATGCACTACTGGCATATGGCGTGGGCTCCTTTATGGGGACACCCTGAACTGCTTACACGAAGCTTTGACTGGTATATTGATATATTAGATGAAGCTAAGAAAAATGCTTCACGCAACGGCTATAAAGGTGCACGCTGGACTAAGATGGTGTCTTACACCGGTTCGGACTGCCCGTCAAAGATTGCACCACTTCTTGTCTGGCAGCAGCCACATATAATCAATATGTTACAAATAGTAATTGATAATAATACCTCTGATGATTTTGACGTTAAGGCATATATGAGCAAATACTGGATACTTGTAAAAGAAACCGCCGTGTTTATAGCTGATTATCTTGTATATGACCCGATGTCCGATATTTACAATATAGAAGCACCTGTAATTCCAGTTCAGGAACGTCATCTGCCAGAGGATACAAGAAATCCTATATTTGAACTTGCATATTTCAGATATGGTCTTTTGATTGCCGCAAAATGGGCTTATGAATTAGGTTTTACTGATGAAGCCAGCCAATGGCACAATATTGCAATGCATATAGCACCACTTCCAATTAATGACGATGTATACATTGCACATAGTAACTGCCCTGATACATTTACTAATAAAGCTATAGACCACCCTCTTATGCTTCAAATCTATGGTATGCTTGACGGCTATGGTGCAGAGGATATTGTCGATAAAGATATCTACCGCAACACCCTTATGAAGGTAATTGATGTGTGGGACTATTCTACATTATGGGGCTGGGATTTTGCTGTTATAGCAATGGCGGCTCATAAGCTTGGACTTGATGACATTGCCTTAGAACAGTTACTTATTAACTCCCCTAAAAATGATTATGTAGAAAGCGGCAACAACAGGCAGAACTCTCGCAAAGATTTACCTTTGTACCTCCCCGGTAATGGAAGCCTGCTTCTTGCCGCCGCCAGAATATTTAATATATAACTTAGAATTATATGCGGATTTTCCTGTAATACAGCCGACAGCCTACATCATTGCCAGGCACAACTGGTATATCATTGGCTATTGGCTGTTATAATACATTTGCCGCTCATAACAGACATATCTTTAGTTCCGTCTATAATCTTTCCGTTAATAAATGCTTTCTGCATAATCAATGCCCTGCCTTATTAATATAATTTAGAACTGCTTCTTACTGGTTCACTTGTAAGATTAACTCCTAATCTGTTAAAAGTCTTGGTATCTGCCTCTGATAACATTACAGATGTATGTACCTGACAGCCCTTAAGATCAGGTATCTGTTCTAATGCTTTCTTGGCATTCTCATTAGCTACAGATGTCATCGCAAGTGCAATAAGAATCTCGTCACTATGAAGTCTTGGGTTTCTGCCGCCAAGATATTTAACTTTAAGCTTCTGGATTGGCTCAATATATTCTGGCTTTATAAGCTTCTCATCGTGCTTGATTCCTGCAAGATACTTAAGTGCATTAAGTATAAGTGCTGAGGACGCTCCAAGAAAATCCGTAGTCTTAGATGTAATAACTGTACCATCATTAAGTTCGATAGCGGCACACGCAACACCAAGCTCCTCTGCTCTCTTCTTAGCTGCAACAGTAACCTTTCTGTCATCTGTTGTAATCTTAGCCTGCTTCATTAAAAGCTCAATCTTATATACTTCGCTCTCAGAAGCTTCTTCCTTTGCCACTCTGTTGACTGCATCATAATATCTTCTTATAATCTCCATTTTGGAAGCTTCACAGCAGGCTTCATCATCTACGATACAGTTTCCGGCCATATTCACTCCCATATCGGTTGGAGATTTATAAGGACTTTCACCGTAGATGCGCTGGAACATGGCGTTGAGCACGGGGAAGATCTCCACGTCACGGTTGTAGTTGACGGTAGTTTTGCCGTAAGCCTCCAGATGGAACGGGTCGATCATGTTGACATCGTTCAGATCCGCAGTGGCAGCTTCGTAGGCAAGGTTTACCGGATGTTTCAGAGGAAGGTTCCAGATCGGGAAGGTCTCAAATTTTGCATAGCCGGCTTTTACTCCTCGTTTGTATTCGTGGTAAAGCTGGGAAAGGCAGGTCGCCATCTTTCCACTTCCTGGTCCCGGTGCTGTGATCACGACCAGAGGTCTGGTAGTTTCAATATAATCATTCTTTCCATAACCCTCGTCACTTACAATAAAGGAAGTGTTGCTTGGATAGCCGGGGATCAGGTAAAGCTTGTAGACACGGATTCCCAGTTTCTCCAGACGTTTTTTGAAGAGATCGGCACTTTCCTGGCCGGAGTACTGTGTGATGCATACGCTTCCCACATACAGGCCACGGCTTGAAAACTCATCCATAAGACGGAGCACATCTTCGTCATAGGTGATTCCAAGATCGCCACGTATTTTATTCTTGTCAATGTCATTGGCACTGATAACAATAACGATCTCCGCCTGATCAGAAAGCTGCATCAGCATGCGGAGCTTGCTGTCCGGTTCAAAACCCGGAAGAACACGGGATGCATGGTAGTCGTCAAACAGTTTGCCGCCGAATTCAAGATAAAGCTTGTTGCCGAACTGACCGATTCTTTCACGGATGTGTTCTGACTGCATTTTCAGATATTTGTCATTATCAAAACCTATTTTCATTTGTCTGATTTCCTCTCCTCTTTAATTTTCCAATTCACTGGGAACAGTATACTACAACTTTACGTTCACTGGCAATATCCAATGCGGTGTTTTTTCGATGGTATTTTTGTAATCTCGCAGTTGATTTATATGGTTTTTCTCTTTATAATAAAGAAATGACAAGAGGAGGAAAAAAATGAATAATCAACTGAATAATGATCAGGACGGGAAGCGACCTGACAACAAAGATCCCAGGCAGGGATCAGGTAAAAATCATCAGTCGATTCTGGCTTTTCTGATATGCCTCCTGGTCACACTGGTGTGCTTCGCGTTGTTTACCAATATGCTGAAGGATAACAGCAGTGAGATCTCCTATGATAAATTTATCGATATGGTGGATAAGGACCAGGTTAAGGAAGTAACGATCCAGTCCAGTACATTGACGATCGTACCCAAGAAAAAGAATTCCAAGTACGAGGATATGAGCTATTACACCACGAAGACCGAAGACAGTACAGCACTTACCAAGAGACTGGAAGGAAAGGGAATCAAGTTTGAGACCGATCCGCCGGATGTTTTTGGTGAATTTGTTGCAATGATCCTGAGCGTGGTTCTGCCGACATTGCTTCTGTTCGGACTTCTGATGTTTTCCATGCGCCGCATGAACAAAGGCGGCGGGATCATGGGCATGGGCGTAGGCAAGAGCAAAGCCAAGGCATATGTGCAGCAGGAAACGGGCGTTTCCTTTAAGGATGTGGCAGGTCAGGATGAAGCCAAGGAATCTCTCCAGGAAGTTGTGGATTTTCTTCATAACCCCGGAAAATACACAGCCATCGGAGCCAAGCTGCCTAAGGGCGCACTTCTTGTAGGCCCTCCGGGAACCGGTAAGACATTACTTGCCAAGGCAGTTGCAGGTGAAGCGCAGGTACCGTTCTTCTCTCTTTCCGGCTCGGAATTTGTGGAGATGTTTGTGGGCGTGGGTGCCTCACGTGTCCGTGACCTTTTCGAGGAAGCCAAGAAGAATGCTCCGTGTATCGTATTTATCGATGAGATCGATGCCATTGGTAAAAGCCGTGATTCCCGCTATGGCGGCGGAAATGATGAGCGTGAGCAGACATTGAACCAGCTGCTTGCGGAGATGGATGGCTTTGATACATCCAAGGGACTTCTGATCCTTGCTGCGACCAACAGACCGGAGGTTCTTGATCCGGCTCTTCTCCGTCCGGGACGTTTTGACAGACGTGTGATCGTTGACAGACCGGATCTTAAAGGAAGGGTGGATATCCTGAAGGTACATGCCAAGAACGTGCTTCTGGATGACACCGTTGATTTTGAAGCTATTGCACTTGCAACTTCCGGTGCGGTAGGCTCTGATCTTGCCAATATGATCAATGAGGCTGCGATCCTTGCAGTAAAAAAAGGAAGAAATGTTGTATCCCAGGCAGACCTTTTTGAGGCTGTTGAGGTCGTTCTTGTGGGTAAAGAGAAGAAAGACCGTATCATGAGCCAGGAAGAACGAAGGATTGTTTCTTACCATGAAGTCGGACACGCACTGGTAAATGCACTCCAGAAGGATGCGGAGCCTGTACAGAAGATCACCATCGTACCCCGTACCATGGGAGCACTGGGTTACGTTATGCAGGTACCTGAGGAAGAAAAATATCTCAACACCAAGAAAGAGCTGGAAGCTATGCTGGTAGGCTATCTTGGCGGACGTGCTGCAGAGGAGATCGTTTTTGACACAGTCACTACAGGTGCTGCCAATGATATTGAGCAGGCTACCAAGGTGGCCAGAGCCATGATCACACAGTATGGTATGTCAGAGAAGTTCGGACTGATGGGACTTGCCACACAGGAGAACCAGTATCTCAGCGGAAGAGCAGTTTTAAACTGTGGTGATGATACCGCAACAGAGATCGATCATGAGGTGATGAAGCTTCTCCACCATTCCTATGAGGAAGCCAAGAGGATCCTTGGAAGTCACAGAACAGAGATGGATAAGATCGCAGAATATCTGATCCGCAAGGAAACCATTACAGGTAAAGAGTTCATGAAGATCCTCCGTGCAGTTCAGCAGGGCCTGGATATCCCGGAGAATCTGGATGATCTGGTACTTTCCGAGGATGAAAAAGAAGTGTCCAATAAACAGGATATTGAAATGATCGCGGAAAATAACGAGGCTGCAAAAAGTACAGAATCGGTTCAGTTCAGACCGGAGATATCCGGACAGGAACTGACAGAGGATATGCAGGCACCGGAGAAAACAGAAGAATCTGCTCAGACAACAGATAGCGATCATGCAGAAACAGAAGAAAAGCCGGGATCACAGGCATAAAACAGATCATAAGAAAACCGGGAGAAATCCCGGTTTTCTTATTACTGTAATAGTAAAACAGGAGAATAAAGTATGTTCATAATCGAGGAAGAATTAAAGAAGCTTCCGGCAAAACCGGGAGTTTATATCATGCATGGCGAGAAAGACGAGATCATCTATGTGGGAAAAGCCATAAGCCTTAAGAATCGTGTGCGCCAGTATTTCCAGAGCAGTCGTAATAAAGGTGCCAAGATTGAACGGATGGTTACACATATTACCAGATTTGAGTACATTATTACGGATTCGGAGCTGGAAGCCCTTGTGCTGGAGTGTAATCTTATCAAGGAACATCGTCCGAAATATAATACCATGCTCAAAGATGACAAGAGCTATCCGTTTATTAAGGTGACAGTTCATGAGCCATACCCGAGAGTGCTTTTTGCCAGGAGAATGAAAAAGGACAAGGCAAGATATTTTGGCCCCTATACAAGCGGCGGAGCAGTAAAGGACGTGATCGAACTGGTGCGGAAGCTGTATCAGGTACGCTCCTGCAACCGCAGTCTTCCGAGAGATACCGGAAAGGACCGGCCCTGTCTGTACTATCATATGAAGCAGTGCAAGGCACCCTGCCAGGGATATGTCAGCCAGGAAGAATACCGGAAGAATATCAATAAGGTGATCAAATTTCTGAATGGAGATTTTCAGGACGCCATTAGTGAGCTGATGGAAAAAATGCAGAAAGCTTCGGAGGAAATGCGCTACGAAGATGCTATGGAATACCGGGACCTGATCAGCAGTATCCGGAAGATCGGGGAACGGCAGAAGATCACCGGCTACGGGCAGGAAGACAGAGACATCATTGCAGTAGCCATGGATGACAGTGAAGACCTCAGGGATCAGGATGCGGTTGTCCAGGTGTTTTTTATCCGGGATGGCAGGCTGATCGGCAGAGATCATTTTTATCTCCGTGTGGCAAAAGGTGATACAAAGGCGCAGGTCCTTTCCAGCTTTCTGAAACAGTTTTATGCGGGAACGCCATTTATCCCATCTGAGATCATGCTGCAAAGTGAGATTGAAGATGCAGATATCATCGAGGAGTGGCTGTCAGGAAGGAGAAAGCAGAAGGTACACATTCGGGTCCCGAAGAAGGGAACCAAGGAAAAGCTGGTAGAACTTGCCCTAGAAAATGCCCGTATGGTACTTGCCAAGGACAGAGAACGGATCAGGCGGGAGGAAGGACGAACCATCGGAGCTGTTCACGAGGTGGAAGAATGGCTGGGCTTGAAAAATGTGGTGCGCATGGAAGCCTATGATATTTCAAATATCAGTGGCTTTGAGTCTGTGGGATCCATGGTAGTCTATGAAAAAGGACGTCCCAAACGCAGTGATTACCGTAAGTTCAAGATCAAATGGGTACAGGGACCCAACGATTATGCCAGCATGGAAGAGGTTCTGACCCGAAGGTTCACTCATGAGAGTAACGGAGAATTTGACAGCTTTGCAAGGCTTCCGGATCTGATCCTGATGGATGGTGGAAGAGGGCAGGTAAATATCGCTCTGAAGGTGTTGAATGAGCTTGGGATAAGCATCCCGGTCTGCGGTATGGTCAAGGATGATCATCATCGGACGAGAGGCCTGTATTTCAACAATGTGGAGATTCCTATTGACACATCCGGCGAAGGCTTCCGTCTGATCACCAGGATCCAGGATGAAGCCCATCGGTTTGCCATTGAATACCATCGTTCCCTCAGGAGCAGGGAACAGGTCCATTCTATCCTGGATGATATCCCGGGGATCGGTGATACCAGGAGGAAAGCCCTTCTGCGTAAATTTAAATCTGTGGAAAATATCCGGGATGCATCGGAGAAAGAACTGGCACAGACAGAGAGCATGAATGCCAGAAGCGCCCGTCAGGTCTATGAATTTTTTCATAAATCCTGATGCTGCATTGCAGTTTCAGCAGTGATTGTGTATAATTAAAGATAAGGTGTCTCACGCCTCGGTAAAACGGCAGTGAGAATGCAAACTTTCAGCGAAAAGGAGACAAAAGTATGAAGGGTGTACAGTTGACAAAGATGGTACAGGAACTGGAGCTTAATAATCTGACTCCGGAGATCGACCTGTCAGGCATCGTGATCAAGACTGCGGAGATCAACAGACCTGCGCTTCAGCTTACCGGATATCTGGAGCATTTTGCCAATGAACGAGTTCAGATCATCGGATATGTAGAGTATACGTATCTGATGCAGCTTAATGAGGAGGAGAGACGTTTTAAATATGAACGTTTCATTTCCAGCAAGATCCCATGTGTTATTTTCAGTACCATGACTCGTCCGTCTCAGGACATGATCGATCTGGCTGTTAAATATAATGTTCCGACATTCGTGACAGAAAGAACAACTTCCAGTTTTATGGCAGAGATCATCCGTTGGCTGGGCGTGCAGCTTGCACCATGTATTTCTATTCATGGTGTGCTGGTTGATGTTTACGGCGAGGGAATCCTGATCACAGGTGAGAGCGGTATCGGTAAGAGTGAGGCAGCCCTGGAGCTGATCAAGAGAGGTCATCGTCTTGTCAGTGATGATGTTGTTGAGATCCGTAAGGTCAGTGACGTAACACTGGTGGGATCTGCGCCGGATATCACACGTCACTTTATCGAACTTCGTGGTATCGGTATCATCGATGTAAAAACACTGTTCGGTGTTGAGAGCGTTAAGGATACCCAGTCTATCGATCTCGTGATCAAGCTTGAGGAGTGGGACAGAGACAAGGAATACGATCGTCTTGGACTGCATGAGGAGTATACAGAGTACCTTGGAAATAAGGTAGTATGCCATTCTCTTCCGATCCGTCCGGGCCGTAACCTGGCGATCATCGTTGAGGCAGCGGCTGTCAATCACAGACAGAAGAAGATGGGATACAATGCGGCAGAGGCTCTGTACAAGCGTGTACAGGCAAATCTTGCGAAAAAAAGAGAAAATCCGGATGACGAAGAATAAGAGAGGGTAAGAAATGGGAACATATTGTTTTGGAATCGATGTAGGTGGAACAACTGTAAAATGCGGACTTTTCCGTACGGATGGTACTCTTGTTGAGAAATGGGAGATTCCAACCCGTAAAGAAAACAATGGAGATCAGATCCTTCCTGATGTGGCAGCAGCAGTAAATGCCAAGATGGAAGAAAAGGGTATCTCCAAAGAGGAGGTGGAAGGCGTCGGGATCGGTGTTCCGGGACCGGTAAACTCCAAAGGCGAAGTATCACGTGCAGTAAATCTCTTCTGGGGATATAAGAACGTTGTGGGAGAGATGGAAGAACTTACAGGTCTTCATGCGGAAGCTGGAAATGACGCCAATGTAGCGGCATTGGGAGAGGCATGGAAGGGTGCTGCAGCAGGCTCCTCCGATGTGATCATGGTCACACTTGGAACAGGTGTAGGCGGTGGTATCATTGTTGATGGAAAGATCGTGACCGGACATCACGGAGCTGGCGGTGAGATCGGACATGCCAATGTGGATCATCATGAAACAGAATCCTGCAACTGCGGAAACAGGGGCTGTCTGGAACAGTATGCTTCTGCGACCGGAATTGTCCGCATGGCAAAAAAAGAGCTTGCAGCTTCCGGTGAGAACAGTGTTCTCAGAGATGCCGAAGAGATTTCAGCAAAAGCAGTTCTGGACGCATTTAAGGAGAATGATCCGGTAGCTGTAGCAACCATGGAAAAGGTCGGAGAGCAGCTGGGTGGTGCTCTTGCCATTATTTGCTGTGTGACAGATCCGGAGACCATTGTTATCGGCGGAGGAGTTTCCAAGGCCGGACAGCCGCTTATTGACTGTATCCGGAAATATTACAGAGAGTATGCTTTTGAATCCTGCAAGGATACTCCTATCGTGATCGCGACACTTGGCAATGATGCAGGAATCTACGGTGCAGCCAAGATGGTACTTTAACCGAACCAGGGAAGTACCCTGCTTCAATTGCGAAAAGTAATAAGCGGTGGGTGGGACTTGCCTGAACTGATAAACTGCGAGACAGTAAGAAGTTATTAAAAGTAAAAAAAGTGGTTTCCATATTTCAGGAAACCACTTTTTTTATATGTTGTTTATGAAAGATACCTATAATGGAGATCATTCATAATATTCTACCGGATCTTCGCCGGTGTCATCGCCACCGGTATCATTGCTGTTATCATAGCTGCCGTCATCACCACCGGTGTTGTCGTCTGTTCCGGAATTGTCAGTATCATCACCGGTATTATCGGAACCGTCATCGGAATTGTCAGTATTGTCAGTGTCGGTGCTGTCAGTACTGTCCGGAGCTGCGCTTGGAATCGCTTCAGCTGCTGCATCGGTATCGGCGTCCGTATCTTCGTTATAATAATAGTCCTCTTCAT